>JAEEGL015867472.1_pt1 | contig 23860 bp, 15 predicted proteins | sample 9134231 | NCBI WGS metagenome assembly JAEEGL01 (sample SAMN16246548, study PRJNA631951) | gut metagenome | biome: gut microbiome; feature: rumen; material: fiber-attached | host: Bos | place: Iran: Karaj | collected 2018-10 | reverse complement strand
TGGGCGTGCGCTTCACCGCCGTCCTCTCTGGCGCCGTGATGCTCATCGGCGGTATCATCAAGTTCTATGCCATCAGCGATGGATTTGCAGGCACGGGTCTTGAAGCGTGGTTCACCGACAACCTCAACTGGAACGGCGAACTCCCCATCATCGGCCCTATCCTCCCCTTCGCCGAGGGCATGCCTGCTTCGGCTAAGTTGGCGGCTATAGGCTTCATGTTCTTCGGCTGCGGCTGCGAGATGGCGGGCATTACCGTGAGCCGCGGTATCGTCAAGTGGTTCAAGGGGCGTGAGACGGCTCTCGCCATGGGCTCAGAGATGGCTCTCGCCCGTCTGGGTGTTGCTACTTGCATGATTTTCTCGCCTTATTTCGCAAAGCTCGGCGGCGAGATTCATGTTGACAATTCCGTAAAGTTCGGCGTTGTACTGCTCTGTATCGCCCTGATGATGTTCATTGTATATTTCTTCATGGACCGCAAGCTCGACGCTCAAACTGGCGAAGCCGAAGAAAAGGACGACGAATTCAAGCTTCGCGACCTCGGAAAGATTTTCACCAGCCTGGGCTTCTGGCTCGTTGCCTTGCTCTGCGTGCTCTACTACAGCGCCATCTTCCCCTTCCAGAAGTATGCCGTCAACATGCTGCAGTGTAACCTCACGCTGAACCCCGCAGATCCCAACTCCTTCTGGGGCGGCGACGCCGTTACATGGATTCAGTACGCGCTGATGCTCGTCGTTGCCGCGGGCTCGTTCTCCAGCAACTTCATCAAGAAGAACAAGAGTTTGAAATACACGCTGATGGCCGTTGCCGTCGTTGCACTCGTCATCTACTGCTACATGGGCTATATGCGCGGTACGGCAGAAACTATCTTCGCCGTATTCCCCTTGCTGGCTGTTGCCATCACCCCCATCCTCGGCAATTACGTTGACCACAAGGGCAAGGCTGCTTCCATGCTGATGCTCGGCAGTATCCTGCTCGTACTCTGCCACCTCACCTTCGCGTTCGTACTTCCCGCCTTCCGCGGTAGTGCTGTCGGCGGCACTGTTGTGGCATACGTTACGATTCTCGTTCTCGGCGCCAGCTTCTCGCTTGTTCCCGCCGCCTTGTGGCCTTCCGTACCAAAGCTTGTCGATGAGAAGATTATCGGCTCTGCCTATGCCGCCATCTTCTGGATTCAGAACATCGGCCTCGGCCTGTTCCCTGCCCTGATTGGTATTGTGCTGAACAAAACCAACGAAGAAGGTCAGGCCGCCCACGAGCTCGACTACACATGGGCTCTCGTCATGCTCGCAGCACTCGGCATTGCGGCTCTCCTCATCTCGGTATATCTTCGTGCCGTTGACAAGAAGAAGGGCTACGGACTTGAGGAACCAAACATCAAGTAGCGAAAGCAACTAAACTTGCTTGAATACGACAAAAGTCGGGCTCCCTTGCTTGGAGTCCGATTTTTTATTGTTTTCCGCCAAAAAACCAAAAACGTAAGCACTTGGTTTACACAGAGATACGTGTTCCAAGAAAATTCCGAGGCTTGGAACACAATGTTTCAAGGCCTGGAACAAGATGTTTCACGGCTTGGAACACGATGTTTCGCGGCTTGAAACACGATGTTTCAAGGCTTGGAACACAGTGTTTCGCGGCTTGGAACAAAGTGTTTCGCACATTGTATTGTGCTGCGCCCTCGTGGAGTTGCGGACGCTTCAAAAACAACGAAGTAAATGCTTGGTGCTGGAGGGGGGTTATGAGATTGCAGAGAAGTTCGTCTTGTACCGCTTGAGGCGCTGGAGTTCGCTCCAGAGAATCTCGTTTTGTGGTTCGCGCTCGTAGGGGTCGTTGCGCAGGATGTCGGCGGCTACGGATCGAGCGAGCGTCATTAGGGCACTGTCGCGTACGATGTTTGCGGCACGAAGCTCGAAGGGCATTCCGCTCTGCTGCGTACCTTCAAGGTCGCCAGGGCCACGTAGTTTAAGGTCTTCTTCTGCTATGCGGAAGCCGTCGGTGGTCTCCACCATGATGCCCATGCGACGGCGGGTGTCGCTGGAGAGTTCGTGCTTTGTGACAAGGATGCAATAGGACTGGTCGGCACCGCGTCCCACGCGTCCGCGCAGCTGGTGGAGCTGTGCAAGGCCGAAACGCTCGGCATTCTCTATCACCATGACACTGGCATTCGGCACGTTGACGCCCACTTCTATCACGGTCGTGGAGACGAGAATCTGCGTCTCGCGCGCTATGAATGCCCGCATGGCTTCCTCCTTCTCCGCTGGCTTCATGCGTCCGTGCACTTTCCCCACGCGATATTCTGGCAAGGTCATGCAGATGTTGGCGTATCCCTCCTCGAGGTTCTGGAGGTCGAGTTTCTCGCTTTCTTCTATGAGCGGATATACGAAATACACTTGCCGCCCCTGCTGAAGCTGCTGACGAACCCCCTCGAAAAGCTTCACGGTGCGGTCCTCGTAGTAGTGTATCGTGCGCACAGGCTTGCGTCCTGGCGGCATCTCGTCGATGACGGAGACGTCGAGGTCGCCGTAAACCGTCATCGCCAATGTGCGTGGAATAGGTGTTGCCGTCATGACGAGGACGTGGGGCGGGCGCGTATTCTTGTTCCATAGTTTTGCACGTTGCGCCACGCCGAAGCGATGCTGCTCGTCGATGATGCAGAGCCCAAGGTTCTGGAACTCTACGTTGGGCTCTATGAGTGCATGCGTCCCTACAAGTATGTTGACACTTCCATCGGCTATTCCCTCCAGCACCTCGCGACGTTTCTTCCCCTTCACGATACCTGTCAGGAGCTCCGTACGTAGGGGCATTCCGTCCAATTGCTGGCGCAGCGTTGCGAGGTGTTGCTCCGCGAGTATCTCCGTTGGAGCCATTATGCAGGCCTGAAAACCATTGTCGATGGCGAGTAGGCTTGCCATAAGCGCCACCATTGTCTTCCCGCTGCCGACGTCACCCTGCAGCAGGCGGTTCATCTGGCGTCCGCTGCCTACATCGGTGCGGATTTCTTTGACAACACGCTTCTGCGCTCCGGTAAGTTCGAAGGGAAGGTGGTGTGAGTAGAAATCGTGGAAGTGCTCCCCCACCCTCGCGAACGTGAATCCCTGCAGTTTCAGGCGCTGGTTCTTTGCGTAGCGCAGGATGTCGAGTTGGAGATAGAAGAGTTCCTCAAACTTCACGCGGTGCAGAGCCGGCGGAATGTCGGCGGCAGCAGATGGGAAGTGCAGCGTACGCAGGGCGTCCATCAGCGGCATAAGGTGCTGCTGCTGGATGATATATTGGGGCAGGGTTTCGCGGACATACTTTCCATCAACGACGTCGAATGCTGCACGCATAAGAGTATTGAGCACGCGCGAGGTGAAGCCCTGCTTGCGCATCTTGTCGGGGATGCTATAGATGGGCTGCAGGCCGAGGTGCCGCTGCTGAGTTTCGTCGGTAACGGAGTCGAGCTCAGGGTGTGAAATGCTGATATGGCCGCCAAAGACGCCAGGTTTGCCGAGCAGGAGGTAAGGACGTCCTATCTTCAGCGATTCGCGCAGGCGTCCAACAGCACTGAACCAGACAAGTTCTACGTACCCCGTCCCATCAGTGAAGACGCCGCGCAGGCGCCGCTTCCTGCCCGCGCCCTCCACGCTGAGGTCAACAATCTCCCCGCGCAGTTGCACGTAGGGCATGTCCTCCGAGAGTTCGCGGATGGTGAGAACCTCGCTGCGGTCGATATGTTTTGAGGGGAAGCAGTAGAGCAAGTCGCGGAGGGTGAAGACTTTCATCTCCTCACCCATTATCTTCGCACGGGCAGGCCCAACGCCCTTCAAGTACTTTATGTCCTGCGCGAGGATGTCCATTTACGGATTGAATATCATTCCTTCCTGGAGCTTGCGAACGAAATCCCAGCCAGCGAAGCGTGCTGCGATGGCATAGCCGAAAGCCATAGCGGCGCCAGGGCCGCGGCCTGTGATGATGTTTCCGTCCTCGACGACAAGTTCCGGCACAAGTTCAGCACCATGGAGGTGCTCCTCAAATCCAGGATAGCACGTCGCACGGCGTCCTTCGAGAAGGCCGTTCTCACCCAACACCATCGGGGCAGCGCAGATGGCGCACGTAAGGCGTCCCTCGCGGCAATGGCGCACGAGTACGTCGCGCAGTCCTTCATGCTCGAGCAGATTCTTTGCACCAGGCCACCCACCTGGAAGTATGAGGCCTTCACTCTCTGCGAAGTCTACTTCGTCGAACATGAGGTCGCATGTGACGGTGGTGTTGTGGGCACTTGTTACCTCGAGGGTCGGGCCGCAACTTACGTACTTTACGTCCAGCTGGCAGCGACGCAGGATGTCGGCGGGCGCAATGGCTTCGATTTCCTCAAAGCCGGGGGCTAAGAAAAGGTGTAACACTTCTATTTTTGTTTTAGGTTTTCGAATTATTTGGAGAACTCGGAGTACTCGGAGGATTCAGAGAACTCGGAGAACTCGGAGGACTCAGAGGTCTCAGAAGATTCTGCCCAACTACTCAAGGCAGGTTTTGTAGTGCCGGATAGTTTCGCGAAGCCCCATGCGCAGGGCATCGGCGATTAGTGCATGGCCTATGCTTACCTCGTCGAGCCACGGTATCTGTCGCTTTAGGAATGCGAGGTTCTGGAGCGAGAGGTCGTGGCCTGCATTAAGACCCAATCCCACGCTTCGCGCCATCAGTGCTGCCTCGACAAATGGGCGCACAGCCTCGAGGGGGTTCTCAGGATAGAGTTGTGCGAATGGTTCCGTATAGAGTTCCACGCGGTCTGCCCCAACTCGGCGCGCGGCCTCAGCCTGACGCGGATCGGCATCTATGAATATCGAAACTCGGCAACCCGCAGCCTTCAGTCGCGCTACTACATCGGTAAGAAACCCTGCGTTGGCAGCAATGTCCCAACCATGGTTCGACGTCAGTTGTTCGGGAGAGTCGGGAACGAGAGTGACCTGGTCGGGACGCACGTCCTCAATCACCTTGAGAAGTGCCTCTGCGGGATATCCCTCAATGTTGAACTCCCCACGTACTACAGGACGAAGTGCATAGACATCGTCCCTGCGTATATGCCGCTCGTCAGGACGCGGATGCACCGTTATACCATCGGCTCCAAACAGTTCACAAAGCCTCGCAGTCTCCACTACATTGGGGTTGTTGCCGCCTCGCGCATTGCGCAGCCAAGCCACCTTGTTTACGTTGACACTTAATTTTGTCATGGTCAAAAGACGTGTTTTTATTAAGAAATGAGTACTTTTGCTCGCGTAATTCGTCGCAAAGTCGGCGACAAAAGTAAGAAGAACTATCGAGATATGCAAGACAGAGCGCCCCGCGTGGCCATTTTTGGCAACATATACCAGTCTGAAAAGAGCTCATGCGCAGAGTTTTTACTCCACAAGCTGAAGGCAGAAGGCTTCGAACCGCACATCGAGGCACAGTTCTCCGAATTCCTACAACGGGAAGCCCGCTTGGACGTTAGCGACGTGCCGACATTCACCCACATCGAGGAACTCGACGCAACCTTTGCTGTAAGCATGGGCGGCGACGGCACATTCCTGCGCACAGCCGCAGAGGTTCGCGACAGCGAAGTCCCCATCCTCGGCGTCAATACGGGACACATGGGATTCCTTGCCGACGTGGCATCGGCAGAGATTTCCGAAGCTATTGCCCTACTGAAGGCTGGCAACTACAAGGTTGACGAGAGAAGTCTGATAAAAGTCGATACCGACGCCCCGCTTGGCGGCTACCCCTACGCGCTGAACGAGGTTGCACTCCTGAAGTACGACAACTCGTCGCTCATCAGCGTCGCTACATTCGTGGGCGGAGAACTGCTGGCAAACTATGTCGCCGACGGCCTCATCATCTGCACGCCAACAGGCTCCACGGGCTACTCAATAAGCGTGGGAGGCCCCATCATCGTACCTGCCTCGCACTCGCTGTGCATATCGGCGGTGGCTCCGCATAGTCTAAGCGTGCGCCCCGTCATCGTCACTGACGATGTCGAGATTGAACTGCACGTGAAAAGCCGCAGCCAGAAGTTCCTAATCGCCATCGACGGACGCAGCGAAGTGCTCGACGAAGGCGTCGTTGTACGCCTGCGCCGCGCTGACCATACAATCCGCGTGCTGAAGGTTTGCCGCCCACAATTCTTCGACACCCTGCGCGATAAGATGCAATGGGGAGCAGACCAAAGGCTGAGGTAGATTGAGATTAAAGTTGAAAGTTTATAGTTTAAAGTTTATAGATAGTTTAAAGTTTACCGTTTAAGACACATAATCCCTTGATACTCGGAACCTACAAAGAACTCATCGCATGGCTTTGGGACAAGTGGAAACAATACCGCACCCAAAGTATCATCAACACCTTCATAGGTCTGGTGCTCGTGCTCGCAGACCTTGCCTTTGTGTGGGCGACAAAGTGGGCCGTTGACATTGCTACCGACTACGACCACAACCTTTCCCTGCGCCCCGCCATATTCTTGTTGCTATGCATCATACTGCTGCAAGTGGGACTGGGAGTGACGTTGCGATGGGTGCGCGCCACGCTGGGCGTGAAGTCCAGCAACCGTATGCAGCGCGACATCTTCACGCGCTTGCTAAACAGCAACTGGCTCGGAATGAGGAAATACCACACCGGCAACCTCATCAACCGCCTCGAGCGCGACGTTAGCGACGTCGTTGGCTTCCTGACGGAAAGCATACCTGCGTTCGTGAATACGCTCGTGCAATTCTTCGGCGCCTTCATCTTCCTATTCTGGATGGACAGCACGCTGGCGATGATTGTCGTTCTCGTCATTCCGTTCTTTCTCATTAGCAGCAGGCTTTATGTAAAGAAGATGCGCGAACTCACGCATCAGGTGAGGGATACAGAGAGCCGCATACAGTCCTTGCTACAAGAGAACCTGCAGCACACCCTCGTCGTAAAGACTCTGCTTCGCACGGCTACCATCGTCGAGCGCCTGTCTGCCTTCCAACGACAGTTGCAGCGCGAGATTGTGAAGAAGACGTGGTACTCGACAATCTCTGGTGGCCTCATGAACCTCGGCTTCGGCGCTGGTTACCTAATAACGTTCACATGGGGCGTCGTGAACCTCCACCACCACGCCATAACCTACGGTGCGCTCATCGCTTTCGTGCAACTTGTAGCGCAGATACAGGGTCCCGTAAAGCAACTAACACGCTTCGTACCCATATTTATCAGCGCATTTACGGCAACTGAGCGCCTCATGGAACTCGAAGCCATCGAGCCTGAAGAATCTGGCGACGACGACGCAATCAACGGACCAGCCTCGATAAGCATCAGCGGCCTCACGTTTGCATATACGCAGACAAGCCGCCGCATCTTCGAGAACTTCACATACGAATTCCCTGCAGGCAGCGTCACAGCCATTCGCGGCGAAACAGGAAGCGGAAAGACCACGCTCATACGCATACTCCTCGCACTCGTCGAGCCAAGAGAAGGCGGTGTGGTGCTGAAGGATGCGAAGGGCCACCCGCACGTCGTATCCCCGCAGACTCGCTGCAACTTCTCCTACGTGCCACAAGGCAACACACTCCTCAGCGGAACCATTCGCGACAACCTGCTGATGGCGGCACCAAATGCCAACGAGGAGAAACTGTACGAGGCGCTCCATATCGCCGCTGCCGACTTCGTAAAGAGCCTACCCGACGGCCTCGACTCGCGATGCGGAGAGATGGGCGACGGACTCTCGGAGGGACAGGCGCAGCGCATTGCCATTGCACGCGCACTGCTCAAGGACGCGCCATTCCTACTACTTGACGAAGCCACTTCTGCCCTCGACGAGGAAACGGAGAAAACCGTCATAACACGCGTCATCGAGAGCGCCAAAGGCCACACGATAATCTTCGTGACGCACCGTCCCAAGGCTCTGTCCTATTGTACTCAGGAATTTACGCTCATCAAAAGGAAGAAACATGAGTAAGAAACACGTCTGCATCGCAGCCTGCTGCACAATCCTGCTGCTTTTGGCCTGCGGAGCGTACCTCGCCCTGTCGTCATTCACGCAAAAGGAGAACCGCTACGTCCTCATCTACGACACCGACACCTACAATTCCCTTTGTTCGCGCTTGGACACCATCGCCTCGCCCCTGCGCATGCCCATGTTCCGAACAATGGCCGCCGTGTCGGGATACAGCGGGCGTAGTCCGCGCCCTGGGCGATACAAGGTCAGCGGTATAAGCACGTTCACACTCATCCAGAATCTGCGCCACGGACTCCAAGAGCCCTTGCGCTACAACGTGCCGCTCGTGTGGACGCCGCAGAACCTCGCAAAGCGCCTGTCTGTGAAGTTTCTTACCGACAGCACATCCTTTGCTGACGCCTTTGCCGATAGCATTTTGCTCGCCGACCTTGACATCACACCGCCAGAACTTTTCTGCATAATCATCCCCGACACATACGAATTCTACTGGACGATGTCGCCAGAGGACTTCCTGCGACGCATGAAGACGGCGAGCGAGCGCTTCTGGAACGACGAACGCACAAAGAAGGCGTCCGCACATGGGCTGACGCCGAAGGAAGCCGTCACATTAGCAAGCATCGTCGAGAAGGAGACGGCGCAAGACGACGAGAAGCCCACCATCGCGGGGCTATACCTCAACAGGCTGCACAAAGGCATGAAGTTGCAAGCCGACCCGACAGTGAAATTCGCCGTCGGCGACTTTACATTGCGCCGCATCCTGAACCGCCACCTGCAGACGCCATCGCCATACAACACATACATGCACGAAGGACTACCACCCGCACCCATCTGCCTGCCCTCGCGCGCAAGCATCGAAGCAGTCCTAAATGCCGAAACACACAACTATATATATATGTGCGCACGCGAAGACTTCAGCGGACACCACAACTTCGCCGAAACCTACGCGGAACATCAAGACAACGCCCGCCGCTACACCCGCGCCCTAAACGAGCGAGGGATAAGGTAACCTTAGGCTACAGTTTTAGGTCGCTATGCTCAGGTGTGATAGTTTAAAGTTTACAGCTTAAACTTCAAGGTAGTTGTCACCGCTCAAAATATTTGAGTTCTGTGTGCCATTAAAACATCCCGTCTGTGTGAAATTTAGTGGTGGAACAGACGTATCCCCGTGAATGCCATCGCAATGCCGTATTTGTCGCACGTGGCAATGACGTGGTCGTCCCTCACGCTACCTCCAGCCTGCAATACATAGCCGACGCCGCTGCGGTGGGCACGCTCAATGTTGTCGCCAAAGGGGAAGAAGGCGTCCGAACCAAGGCTCACGCCATTGAGGCGGTCGAGCCATTCGCGTTTCTCCTGTTCCGTCAGTGGCTCAGGTCGCTGAGTGAAGAACTGCGGCCATGCCTCGTCGTTCAGGACGTCGTCGCAGTCGGCACCAAGGAAAAGGTCGATGGTATTGTCGCGGTCGGCGCGGCGAATGTTCTCCACAAATGGCAAGTCGAGGACGCGCGGATGCTGGCGCAGCCACCACAGGTCGGCTTTCTGGCCTGCGAGGCGCGTACAATGTATGCGGCTCTGCTGTCCTGCGCCGATGCCTATGGCCTGCCCTCCGAGAGCATAACACACGCTGTTGCTCTGCGTGTATTTCAGCGTGATGAGTGCAATGCGCAGGTCGCGGCGCGCCTCTTCGGGGAAATCCTTGCAGAGCGTTGGGATGTTGTCAAAGAGCGAGTCTGTAGAGAGATCCACTTCATTGCGCCCCTGCTCGAACGTCACGCCGAACACCTGCTTTCTCTCCACAGGTTCAGGGCGATATCCTGGATCTATCTTCAGCACACAATACGTGCCGCGACGCTTTTCTCGAAATATCTCCAAGGCTTCGGGAGTGAATCCTGGGGCAATGACGCCGTCAGATACTTCTGGCTTGATGAGGCGTGCCGTGTCCTCGTCGCAGACATCGGAAAGAGCGATGAAGTCGCCGTAACTCGACATGCGGTCGGCACCACGCGCACGAGCGTATGCACATGCCAAGGGCGAAAGTTCATGTCCCAAGTCGGGGACGAAGTATATCCTTCGCAGCGTTTCCGTGAGCGGAAGTCCTACCGCGGCTCCTGCTGGCGACACGTGCTTGAAACTGGTGGCGGCGGGCAGTCCCGTAGCCTTTTTCAGTTCGCTCACAAGTTGGAAGCCGTTGAGGGCGTCGAGGAAGTTGATGTAGCCAGGACGTCCGCAGAGCACTTCGATGGGTAACTCGCCATGCTCCATAAATATGCGGGCAGGCTTCTGGTTGGGATTACACCCGTACTTTAACTGTAGTTCGTTCATCTTTCTTTTAGTATGTTATATGCTTTGTAGATTCCAAAACCTCCTGCGCGGCTCAGGTCGGCGGCAGCCTTTTCCGACTCGCCGTCCATGAGCAGTATAATAGCGCGATTATAGTACGCCTCGGCGAAGCGCGAGTCTATCTCGATGGCGCGGTCGAGGTCTGCGATGGCACCTTTGTGGTCCGCAGCTTTGGCACGCAGGTATGCGCGGTTGTAGTACAGTACTGCATCGTCGGGATGCGTCTCCATAGCACGCTCGATGTCCATCAGCGTACCTCGGCAGATGCACACAAGCACGTCATCCGGCGCTATGGTCAGTGCCGAGTCCGCCAGCGTGCGGGCTTCGTCGTTATGGTATATGCTCCGCTCGAGTGCCGACATGAGTAGCAGATAGTCCAATCGCGAAAGTATGCTGTCGCGTTGTTGCACTTTCTGCAGGCGACTGATGTGCGCCTCCACGACGGGCACACTCTCGCGCCCAACATCGGCAGAAAGCAACAGGCGTCGCGCAGGTTCCTTGACGTAGCGGCCTATCTCTTCCTTCTCCGCCTGCAACTCTAATTCGGCAACGCGCCGCGACATCTTCTCCACCTCCGTCATGTAGGCGTTGGACTGGTAGCCGTGAATGGCAGCTGGCTGTAGCGAGAGGCAAAACATAGGTAGCAGTTCGCGCTCGGTATGCGCGTTCTGTACCTTTCCGAAAATGGCGTCGCCGAACACGCGCACCGTATCGGTGGTCTCCTCGGCTGTGGAGATTACCTGGTCGTACTGGTCGAGGGCATGGTCACTGCGCTGCCTTACCTTGCGTACATAACTGCGCTGCGGCTTGGCGAACACGAGGTCGAGGCTGTAGCGCGCGAGCACCGTCTCGTCACTCTGCGCACCACGCAGGTCGCCCAGGCGGCGGCGCAGTTTGGCGCGCTGGTTATAGCCGTACAGGAATCCCGGGTACGCCTTGATGAGTTCGCTGTAGTCCTCTACGGCACCGCGTAGGTCACCCGTCTGCTCGCGCAGCATAGCGCGGTTGTAGCGTGCGAGGGTGTTGTCAGGCTCCACGCCAAGTATAAATGTAAAGTCCTCAATCGCCCTGTGGTCGTCGCCGACGAGCGCCAACAGCAGGGCGCGGTTGTAGTGCGCGGCGAAGTGCTCGGGGATGATGCCTATCACGCGGTCGTAGTCTTCCAGTGCATCGTCGAAGCGGTTGAGTTCGTGGCGCACTTGGGCACGCAGCAGGAACACCTGATAGTCCACGCGACCAGCATCGCCATCAACCTCCGCGAGCCGATAGTCGATGGCACGCGTCAGGAACGAGTCGGCTTCTTCATACTTCTCATGCGCCGCCGCCCACTGCCCCTTGAACTGCCACGCTCCCGCATCAGCCTCGTGGCGCACGATGACGGAGTCAATCCATGCGAGGGCGAGCAGCGTGTCGTGGCGCTCCTCGAGGGCAACCTCCGCCTTGAACATGTATGCCTTGTAGTTTTGTGGGCGTATGCGTATGAACTCGTCCATGCTCAGGTCTGCGCTGTCGGCCTCGTGGAGTTCCAAATAGCACAGCGCGCGGTTGAAGAGCGCCGCCTCGTCGGCAGGTCGCTCACGCAGCGTGCGACTGTAGTCGCTGACGGCACCGCGATAGTCCTTGACATGCACACGACAGAGTCCTCGCAGTTGATAGACGTCAACGATGAAGGGGTTCAGCTCTATGCTCCTCGTGCAGTCCTCGACGGCACCGCCGTAGTCCTCGAGCACGAACTTGGCATAAGCCCTGTAGTAGTATGCGCGGCTATGCGTCGGGCGCGCCTCTATCGCCTTAGTAAAATAATGTATTGCCGACACGTTATCGTCCACACCCAACGCTTGGCGTCCCATATCTACGACGCCATCCACGCTGACCTGCGCACCCACCGAAGTGGCGAAGCCCAGCAGCAAAATGCAGACTATGTATCTTATGTGTTTAATGCCTTTGGCGTTGATAGTTGAAAGTTGAAAAAGTTGATAGTTGAAAGTTTATAGATGTTATAAAACCCGTGTAATCCGCTATTTGTGCGCTACTAAAGCTCGCCGTCCGTGTAAAATTGTCAAATCGTAAATAGTCAAATCGTCAGATTCATTGAGTCTTGCAGTGCTTGTCAGCCCCGAAGGGCGAAGCTCTGAGGTGGCTGGGGCACGAAAAGCAAGACGAGGTTAATCGTCAGATAGTAAATCGTCAAATCGTCAGATTGTCAGATACCACTACCACGTCAGCGCCTCCACGCCGTTCTCCGTCATGAGGAACGTGTGCTCCCACTGCGCCGAGGGCTTTTCGTCCTCGCTGACGACCGTCCAGTCGTCCTCCTCATCTACGAACACCTCCCACGTTCCCATGTTTATCATAGGCTCTATGGTGAACACCATCCCAGGCACGAGGAGCATACCCTGCTCGCCCGTATCGTAGTGGTCCACGTCGGGGTCGTCGTGGAACTTCAGTCCCACACCATGCCCGCAGAGGTCGCGTACGACGCTGTAGCCGTTCTTATGCGCATGCTCGCCGATGGCGCGCCCGATGTCCTGCACGAAGCCCCACGGCCTTGCCGCAGCCGCACCAATGTCCAGGCATTCCTTCGCCACGCGCACAAGGCGCTCATTCTCAGGCGACGTCTTGCCGACGATGTACATTCGCGAGGCATCGCTGTAGTACCCGTCGAGTATCGTGGAGACGTCCACGTTGACGATGTCGCCCTCCCAGAGCTCCTCCTCGTCGCTTGGTATGCCGTGGCACACCACCTCATTGATGCTCGTGCAGCAGCTCTTCGGGAAACCCTCGTAGTGCAGGGGTGCTGGCGTAGCGCCATGCTGCACCGTATAGTCATAGACGAGGCGGTCTATCTCCCCCGTCGTCATGCCAGCGCGTATCTTCCCCTCAAGCATGTCGAGGATGCCCGTGTTCACAACGCCCGACCGCCGAATGCCGGCAATCTGCTCATCATTAAGTATCAGGCGACGCGACGGCACCAAGCAACCCTGCTCCTCCAACGCCATCACGCGGCGGTCCAGGTCCGTAGGCTCCTGCCCTTTCGGCACCACCCAATTACGCTTCGTCCTCTTCTTCTTTCCGTTCATTACTATCTTAAAACTATGATTTCTTCACTTTTGAGCGCAAAAATAAGCATTTTTTACCTTTTACTTTTCACTTTTTGCTTTAATTATGTACTTTTGCTTTCGAAAAAACCAAATATACACAACATACAATGAAGAAAACCATTCTCACCCTCATCTGCGCAGCTATGACGATGGCTGCGGCAGCACAGTACAGCAGTCAGAACAACGGCGGCTTCTCGCTCTCCGAGGACCGTCTCTACTATGGTATCCGCATCGGCTTCGTAGGCTCCCAGATTTGTGCCGACGACCCCAAGCTCAACGTCTCCACCCTGAAGGGAGGCTTCGCCTTCGGCGGCATCGTAGGCCTGCGACTCTCCGACAACACGCCCGTATATCTCGAGTCTGGACTCCTCTACGCGAACCGTGGTGGTAAGGGCAACGACAACGGAGCCATCAAGACCTCCATCAACACAATCGAAATCCCCCTCATCATCAAATACGGCGTCGGACTGCCCAACGACATGGCCATACTGCCCTTCGCAGGCGCCTTCGCAAACATCGGGCTCGGCAACGGCCACTATCGCAGCACCGTCGATGGCCACGTATCCGCCATCAACAAGCACCGCTACCAGCGCTTCGACGCAGGCCTTAAGGTGGGCTGCGGCTTCGAGTACAAGATGCTGTATGCCGAGGTTGGCTGGGAATTCGGCCTCGCAAACATGGTTCACGAGAACGACATCTACGAGAGTGGACACTCTGGAGCCCTCTTCGCATGCTTCGGCGTGAACTTCTGATAGCCTCGCACTTACACCACACCCCAACGTACCCAACGCGCATAAGTGCGTTGGGATTTTTTTGCGTGTGATGATTTATGGCACACGGACAGCGGTTCTTATTTCACACAGATTGCACAGATTACACAGATATTTTTCGTCCTTTTCGTTTTTTTGAATTTTATCTCGCCATGCTAATCGTGCCCCAGCCACTTCGGAACTTCGTCCCTCAGGGCTGACGTGCACTGCATGGCTCAATGAAAACATTGCACGCTCCAAGTTGCATCGAGATGCCTTCAACTCGAATCGCGAGTGCTTAAAGATTCATCAAGATGCCTTAAAAATCCAACGAAATGTCTATGGTAACGAAATATATACCCTTTCCAGTTTCTGCAAACAATTCATGCCAATTGAAGGCAGTGAGAACAAAGAATATCAAGGCCCTGCCCATTTCCTTTATAATGGTAGAACACTTGATGTTATAAGGAAAGAGAAAGAAAAAGAAAAGGAATAGAGAGACAATCATATAATGATTTGATTTTTATTACTATCTGAAAGAATCAGATGTAAAATCACAGCCGGGCTTCCGTATGGAAGTCCGGCTGGCTTTTACGTTCTTGCGTGTATTGTCTCTGTTATCGCAGTATGGCCTTGCGGCCATCAATGATATAGACACCAGGGGGGATTTGACGATTGGACAACCCTTTAATTTGACTATTTGACAATTTACTATTTGACGATTTAACTCGGCGACCTTGGAGGTCGTAGATGAGTTGCGAATTGTCTGATTGTAAATTGTCAGATAGTGAAATCTCCATGATGCCCGTTGGGCTGACGGGGGCATTGTCGTCTGTCTGCTCGGAGATTTCGTAGATGAGGGGCGCCTTCGAGGTCCAACTAATCTTCACTGCCACTGCGAAGGGGCGCGAGGAGAGGTCGATGTGGGTGACGTAGCCTGCAAGAGAGCCTACGTCCTCCCAACTCTCGCCATCGAGGCTCACGCTGACGCGGGCATCTGTCTCGGCATTGCCGCCGCGATACACACTTACGGACTTTGCCTGATTGAGGGAGCGCAGGTGGTATGTCACCTCGCCAGCCTTCGTCATGGATGCGGGCTGGTAGAAGGTGGCGCCCTTGGCATCCGTCAGGGAGGCTATGGTCATGCCTGTGGCATCGACGGCGCGACCTTGCATGGATTCGGCATAGTGGAGGGCATTGACGTCGATCTCGTAGAGGCGCAGCCACTTCGACGTGTTGGCGGTGGAGACGTAGAGGCGCACGTAAAGCGCAGTCTGTCCCTTGCCGTCGAAGTCGCAGTATGTCATCTCGTCGCTATACTTGACGTTCTTCTTGTTGGCAAGGTTGTAGTTGTTGGTGCTGGAGCCCATGATGTTCAGCGTCCTCCACGTTGTGCCGTCCTCAGAAATCTGCACGCGTCCTGCCGTCATGTAGTCGTCGTTGGTGGTGCCCATGCAGATGCGCACATCGTGGATGACGGTGGGTTCCTTGAGCGTCAGCGTGTAGGCATCTCCGTTCTGCTGGTTGCGCTTGATGCAGGTGTAGGTGGTATAGTCACCGTCGAACATGTACTTCTCGGAGTGGTTTTCGTAGAATCCGTCCTCGCTCTGCGGCACGCTGGCGGACTTGGCCTTGATGGGCAGGGGGAGGTATAGGGTGAAGTTGCTGCGGGAGACTGCCATCGTGCGTACTTCGCTGGACGTGTTGACTGCTACGATGTACTTTACGTGGGTGGTGGGTACAACGCCCTTCTCAAGTCTTGTCCAGCGCTTGCCATTGGCGGAGTACATGAGCTGGTAGCGGTCGAAGAGAGTGTCGGCAATGGCGATGTCGGCGAGCCTTGTTGCCTGTACGAGGGAGATGCCGACGTAGTCGCCAGGCTGCAGCGTGGCGGCGTTTGTCGTCTGTATGAATGCGCTTCCTGAGGATGAGTAGTATGTTGCGGAGCCTTTTGTTTCGGCACTGCTTGCGACAAACTCTGGGCGCGTGACGTTGAGGTTGTGGAAATAGCCCTTGCCGAGTGCGTTGTCGCGCATCCATTCTACAAAGGGAGCCATCGTCTGCTGCGAGGGCTGGGCACGGCGCGTGGAGAGGCTGATGCCACTGCCAAGGCCTGAGAGGATATTGAACGTGAAGCGACTGTCTGTGTTGAGGGCTTCAACGGCATTGAGTTCCTCAACGTAAGCCTCCCACTTCGCATCATCGTCGGAGGGCATGGCGGAAACTTTTGCGAGATTCAGTATCTCCTGTGCCATAGCCTCGAGTTTGAGGAGCCAGGGGCGCAGGTCGTCGTAGAAAAGGCGGTCGCTCTCGCTGTCGGAGGTTTCCATCTCGCGTATGCTGGCACACGCAGCGAGGATGCCTTCCATCTCGGTGACGAGTTCCTCTGTCGCTCCCTCGCCATTGTTCATCGCGGTCTTAGCACGATTGGAGATGCCTGAGAATGCCGACGAATCGTAGTAGCGAAGGTATGGTGCCAGGGTGCGCAGTGCCTCTGCACGCTGCTTGCCGACGACGGCAGGCAGCGAGGCTTCCCACGAGGCTTTGTTGTCGAAGGCGGCATTATTCCATGCGTAGTCGCCAATGCTGAAAAGTGCGATTTTCGATACTTCGCCTTGCTGCATAGGATTTGAGATGATGGTCTTGGCTCCCTGCAGGCCGCCATCGAGACGTGCGGAATTGCTGATGTTTGTCTCGTCGGCAAAGTTGGAATAGGTGTCCATGGGGAAGAGTTTCGTCACGTCGTTGTCGTTGCAGGGATAGTTCCACCACCACGACACTTCGCGCCCGAGGTAACTCTTGGCAAGTGCCAGGTCGCTGCTGTTAGGCACTGTCCACACGCCCCATCCTGTGATGTAGATGTTTACCTTCGAGGGCGTACTGCTGAGTGCGTTGTAAAATTTCTTACAATTCTCAGCGCTTGCCCACGAAAGGGCGTACAGTTGCGGCACGAAGTTGAGGGGTTTCACCGTGTCTGCTGGCGCAGCCCCTGCCTTGTTCCACTTGTTGTCGATGAGTCCCTGCAGTTCCGTGACGCGGTCGGCATTGAGCTTCAGCGTAGCGGCATCAGTGGGCACGCCAACGTCATCGACGAATACTCCAAACTGGCGAACGCCGAGCTTGTACATGCTCTCGAACTTCGTCATTATGCTGGATATGACAGTGGTGTTGCCTGAGTTGGTGAAGGCTGTGCCTGGGTGTATTGCCCAGATGAAATTCACCTTGCACTGGTGGGCAACATCCGTTATGTCGCGAAGCATCGACTGTGAGAGGTAGCCGAGGCTGCGCTGTTCCTCGGTGATGCTCGTTGGGTAAGGATCGCCCCACTTCTGCGAGTGGTAGGGATCGCTCTTGGCACCATACATATACATGTTCATCTTATAGCGCGCCATAAAGCGGAAGAGGTCTTTTGTCACCTCTGCGCTATAGGGAACTCCGTAGTAGCCCTCGATGACACCGCGGTCCTTCACGTCGGCATAGTCGCGAATGGTTCCGCACTGGATAGCAGAAGAATTATTGTCGAGCATCTGCTCGAGGGAGGCAAGGCCGTAGAACGTGGCATCGGTGTTTTCGCCAACAATAAGGATGTTGGCGACACTATTGCCATCCTGACTGCTGACGGCGATGTAGTGGCGGTCGTACTTCTCGAGAGTGAAAAGTTCGCCCTTACCACTGAGGGCGGGGGCTACGGCATCGACTGCGCCACCGCTGCCATGGACACCAAGGCGCAGCGTCGTCACGCCCTTAGCCTCTGCCTCAACAAAGACAGGCTTCTTGCCGTGTTCTTCAAGCACTTGTACTGCCCTGTTGCGCGTATATACATCTATGCCTTCTTCTGCTATGATGTTTACGTCGGCAGTAACATTGGCACTGCTACGCTGCACTTCCGTGACGTGTGGCACGGGGTAGATGCCATAGGGATTGCTGTTGCTCTGCGCCCACGAAAGTATTGGGAGCATGGCCAGGAGCAGGAGGATTTGTTTTTTCATGTTATGATTGGCTTTTTGGAGGACTCGGAGAACTCAGAGGACTTGGAAGGCTCAGAGGAGTCCGAGGGCTCAGAGGACTCGGAGGGTTTGAAATTATCTAAACGGTATCAACGCCCTAATTCTTTCAGCCTTTCCATGAGGGCTTTTATCTTTGTCTCGGCATCGCTTTTCTTCTTGCGCTCAAGGGCTACGACGGTTTCTGGAGCATTTGCCACGAAGCGCTCGTTGGAGAGTTTCTTCTCGACGCCCATGAGGAAGCCCTGCAGGTGTTTCAACTCTGCCTCGGCCTTCTCGACCTCTGCCGCAACGTCCATGAGGCTGCCCAGCAGTACGGCGTACTCTGTCGTGCCTACCATGAAACTGGATGCGTTGGCACCTTTCTGCTGCACTGCCTCGACGGCCTTCACATTTGCCATCTTCACGACGACGCCTGCGTACTGCGCAATGGGGTCGATGCCTACGACCTGCAGGTCGAGGACTTCTTTCTTGGCAATGTTCTTTTGGTTGCGCACTGCGCGCACGCCCTGTACGGCACCCTTCACGACGTCGAAGGCCTTCAGCACGTCGGCATCACCAGGCTGCGGAGCGGGAATGGCCTGCGGATCTACCATGAGGCTCTCGCCGTCCTTGCGGTCTGCAATGTGCTGCCACAGTTCCTCAGTGATGAAAGGCATAAAGGGATGTAGAAGGTGGAGAAGGTCGGAGAAGTAGTCCTTGACGGCTGCAAGCGTTGCGGCGTCGATGGGACTGCCATATGCTGGCTTCACCATCTCGAGCAACCATCCGCTGAACTCGTCTGTAAGCAGGCGATAGACCTCCATCAGAGCCTCGGACAGGCGGTATTGTGAGAACAGGCGCTCGATGTCGGCATTGCTCTTGCGAAGTTGTGCGCCGAACCACTCCAACGCCTGCACATTGGTGGCGGGCTGAGCAGCATCGCTCACCTCCCACCCTTCTATCAGGCGGTAGCAGTTCCATATCTTGTTGCAGAAGTTTCGGCCTTGTTCACAAAGGCTCTCGTCGAAGAGGATGTCGTTGCCAGCAGGAGCCGAGAGCATCATGCCCATGCGCACGCCGTCGGCACCAAACTGGTCGATGAGGAGGAGCGGGTCTGGGGAGTTGCCGAGTTGCTTCGACATCTTGCGACCAAGCTTGTCGCGAACGATACCTGTGAAATAGACGTTCTTGAAGGGGAACGTGCCCATGTACTCCTCGCCAGCCATAATCATGCGTGCTACCCAGAAGAAGATGATGTCGGGAGCCGTCACGAGGTCGCTGGTGGGATAGTAGTAACTTATCTCCTCGTTGCCAGGATTGTTGATGCCGTCGAAGAGGGAGATAGGCCACAGCCACGACGAGAACCACGTGTCCAGCGCATCCTCGTCCTGGACGAGCGTGAAGTCAGTGCCTGCGAGTTGAGGGAATTTCTCCACTGCCAACTTGCGTGCTTCCTCCATCGTCTCAGCCACGACGAACTCGTCGCCAGTGGGCATCTTGTCGCTCTGGATGTAGTAGGCAGGGATGCGATGTCCCCACCAAAGTTGGCGCGAGATGCACCAATCCTGGATGTTCTCCAACCAATTTTTATATGTCGTCTTGTACTTTGCGGGGTAGAAGTTCATCTCGCCGTCCATGACGGGCGGGAGTGCGATGTCGGCAAAATGCTTCATCTTCAGGAACCACTGCAACGAGAGGCGTGGCTCGATGGCGGTATCTGGGTTGCGCTCGGAGTATCCCACCTTGTTGGTGTAGTCCTCGACGCGCTCCATGAGTCCTGCAGCCTTGAGGTCCTCGACAATCTGTTTGCGGCAGTCGAAGCGGTCCATGCCAACGTACAGCGGCGACTGCTCGGAGATTGTGCCGTCGGCATTGAAGATGTCGATGGTCTCGAGGTTGTGAGTCTTGCCAAGCATGTAGTCGTTGGTGTCGTGGGCGGGTGTCACCTTCAGGCAGCCCGTGCCAAACTCTATGTCCACATAGCGGTCCTCGATGACGGGGATGACGCGTCCCACAAGCGGCACGACGACCTTGCAACCCTTCAGCCACTGGTTCTTCGGGTCTTTGGGGTTGATGCACATGGCTGTGTCGCCCATTATGGTTTCTGGACGCGTCGTGGCAACGACGGCGTAGTATCCGCGTTCGTCCTTGTGTATGACGTTGCCAGAGTCGTCGCCGTCCTGCGTCGCAAGGTTCTGCGGGTTGCCATCGACATAATACTTCAGGTGGTAGAGCTTCGACTGCTCTTCCTTATACACGACCTCCTCAGTGGAGAGCGCCGTCAGGGCTTTGGGGTCCCAGTTTACCATGCGCATGCCGCGATATATGTAGCCTTTGTTGTAGAGGTCCACGAACACCTTGATGACGCTCTGCGAGCGCTTTTCGTCCATCGTGAAGGCCGTACGCTCCCAGTCGCATGAGGCGCCAAGTTTGCGAAGCTGCTTCAGGATGATGACGCCGTGCTCATGCGTCCAGTCCCAGGCGTGCTCAAGAAACTGCTCACGAGTGAGGTCGTGCTTCTTGATGCCCTGGCCTGCGAGTTTCTTCACCACCTTGGCCTCAGTGGCGATGCTGGCATGGTCGGTGCCAGGCACCCAGCACGCGTTCTTGCCCTCCATGCGGGCACGGCGCACGAGGATGTCCTGAATGGTATTGTTGAGCATGTGGCCCATGTGGAGCACGCCCGTCACGTTGGGCGGCGGGATGACGATGGTGTAGGGTTCGCGGCCATCGGGCTTGCTGCGGAACAAGCCTTTCTGCTCCCAATACTCATACCATTTTGCCTCCACTTCCTGTGGGCTATACTTCGATGCTAATTCTTTCATATCTGGTGTTTAGTTTATTTCGTTGTTTTCATCTGGGAACAGCACGCGCGGCTTGTGCTGCGATGCCTCCTCGGGGGTGAATTGCGCGTAACTCATGATGATGACCACGTCGCCCTGTTGGAACTTCCTTGCCGCAGCACCATTCAGGCAGATGCAGCCGCTATTCCGAGGGCCTGCGATGACGTATGTCACGATGCGCTCGCCATTGTTGTTGTTGACGACGTGCACCTGCTCGCCAGCCACGATGCCAGCGGCTTCCATCAGTGCCTCGTCGATGGTGATACTCCCCATGTAGTTGAGGTTTGCCTCCGTAACATGGGCGCAGTGTATCTTTGATTTCAGTAATGTTAGTAACATTTTCCTTTTATGTTGAACAAAGTCATTTTTTGACGTATGAAATGTTGTCGATAAGGCGCACTGGGCGCTGGCCGCAATAGACGGTGATGCAGCCCTGGACGCACGCTGCCTCGCCCCAACTGCTGACAGGCAGGAGCGTGTCGGCATCAACAATCTCGAAGTACTCGACCTCCAAGCCCGCAAGGGCATTTATGGCATCCACGACAGCGTCGTGCGTTTCCTGGACGCTGTGGTTCTGGGCATAGGCGACGCTATAGAATAGCACGCGGCTAATGTTCACGGCCAGTTGTCGCTCGGCGGCTGTGAGCAGGGCATTGCGGCTGCTCATGGCGAGGCCGTCAGCCTCACGCACAATAGGACAGGGAACAATCTCCACGCCGAGCCGCAAATCGGCCTCCATTGCCTTGATGACGGCAATCTGCTGGAAGTCTTTTTCGCCAAAATAGGCACGTTGCGGGCGCACATACATAAAAAGTTTGCTCACAACCTGGCACACGCCATTGAAGTGCCCTGGGCGACGCGGCCCCTCCATCACCTCCGTAACGGGAGGATAACTGAAATGCCTCGTATCGGGCTCGGGATAGACCTCCTCTGGCGTAGGCGCAAACATGATGTCGGCACCATAGCCCTCCAGCAGCCTTGCGTCGGCTTCTGGGGTGCGCGGATATGTTGCGAGGTCCTTTGCATCGTTGAACTGCGTGGGGTTCACAAACACGCTGACGACGGTGAAGTCGTTCTCGCTGACGCTCCTGCGCACAAGCGAAGCGTGCCCCTCGTGCAACGCTCCCATCGTGGGCACGAGTCCCACGCTCTTTCCCTCTCTGCGCACTGCCTCCAGCACGTCGTCGAGGGCCTTGATTGTCTGTATTATCTGCATCTGATTGGTCTTTCTTGAAAGTTTTGGGCGCAAAAGTACAACAAAAGAGAAAGAAATCATAGATTTCTCGCCTAAAAACTACAGAAAGTGCAAAAATATAGCCGCAGGCACAGATGCCCGCGGCTACTATCAGGTTGGAATTTTGTCAAACAATCAGAAACGGATATCCACGCCGATACCTATCACGTCGTTAGTGCGGTCGAAGCGGTCGCTACCTGCGAACATGCCGTTCTGAACCATGCCTGCAACGGCTGCCTGCCCAGCCTGCGCTGTCTGTGCATCGATGATGCCCATCTGCTGCGCCATGCCCATCAGGTTCTGCCCCGTATGGCCAAGGCCATTGTAGTCCTGCTGGTGCTTGGACATGCTGTAGTAGAAGGTCTTGAAATATGCGAGGTTGATGCCGATGTTGTCAGTAACGTGGAACTTCACGCCTGCACCAAGCGAATAGCTGCTGGTGGTGAAGGAAATGTCGCTAACGTAGCCCTTGTCCTTGCCAAGACCGTAGTTTGTGCTCTGGCCGCCGAGGCTCACCGTCCACTTGTCGTCGATGTCGTATTCCACGCCTGCGAGCACCTCCCACGTATTGCTCTTGAGGAGTTTCTCCCTGTGGTTGAACTGGTGCGCTTGTTTGTCAAAGAAATAGTGACCTGAGAGGTATGCGCGAAGTTGTGGTGTGAACTCGTAGCCTACACCAAGGCCGAGCAGGGCGGGAATGTCGTTGGGCACGGACTTGCCGTCCTCAAATTCTGCCACGTTGTGGAGCAGTGCTGCCTGCTCTGCCGTCGTCGTGCTCTCGTTCTTCAGGCGCAGGCGCGTCTTGAACTCGTAGCGCAATCCCAACGTGAGGGGACCCTTCTTATAATCGACGCCAATGACGGGAGCGAAGCCCCATGCGTCCTGGTCGCAGTTCACTTCCACCTCAGAGGCCAAGGCGCTGAGTTGCGCAACCTGCTGAGCCATCTCTGGGTGAGCCTGCGCAAGACCTCCCAGCAAGTCTGTCATACCAAGCTGATCGCCTGCGTTCAGCCCCATCGTCGTATAGGTGTCGGCAAGCGTGAGCTTAATGTTGCGGACATAGCCGTAGTAGTTGCTGTTGGCATACACGAGGCGGCCGCCCACGCTCACGTTCAACTCTGGCAGCACCTTGTAGCCTACGCCAAACTGCGCACCCACGAAGAACTGCTTACCACGCATGTACGTGTCCATAGAATATTGCGAGGCGGGGAAATTGCCCAGCCCCATTGCGGGTGCTATCGCCTGCATGGCCATGGGGAGCACACTCACAACGCTCTCGAAGGAGCCGAGGCCGTCGTCGAAGGTGCACTTACCACCACCACCTACGATGCCAGCATGGAAACTCCCCGACCAGCGGCCGTTAACGTATGCAACGTCCAGGGCTGGCAGGATGGGAGCCGTGGCCGTACCCTTGAACTTCTTCGTCGCAGCACCATTGTTGTGCAGCCCAAAGGGATAGAGGCCGAAGGTGCTCTCGGCAGTGCGCGTCTGGAACGCACTCTGGTTGTTGAGGGCGAAGTGCCATCCATCAGGCAGGAAGCCTATGCCACCTGGATTATAATAAGCGCCCTCCACGGATATGTATGCTTCTTGAGCAGGCATTCGCAGGAAGGACGCACCCTGATTCGTATTCGTAAGATAGTCTCCAGCAGAGACAGTCATTGCGCTGAGGCAGAAGGC
>JAEEGL015825380.1_pt1 | contig 23860 bp, 18 predicted proteins | sample 9134231 | NCBI WGS metagenome assembly JAEEGL01 (sample SAMN16246548, study PRJNA631951) | gut metagenome | biome: gut microbiome; feature: rumen; material: fiber-attached | host: Bos | place: Iran: Karaj | collected 2018-10 | reverse complement strand
GAAGACAAGATCCGAATCTATTCATTGGACCGCGTACTGGAGGCTAGGCTATTGGAGGAGACCTTCAAATACCCCAAGAAATTCAACCCAGAGAACTACTTCAAAGGCTGTTTCGGGATCATTCGTGACGAGAAATGCCCCATCGAGACCGTGAAGCTGAAAGTGAGCGCCGACCAAGCCAACTACTTGCGTTCCCTACCCTTGCATCCCTCACAAAAGGAGCTGGTGCATACGGGCGAATACAGCATCTTCTCCGTCGAGGTGCGTCCTACCTTCGACTTCCAACAGGAACTACTCTGGAACGGCGACGCGCTTGAAGTGTTGGAACCACTATGGCTGCGCAAGGAAATAGCGGGGATGGTGAAACGGATGGGGAACAATTACAACAAGAAATGAACTCCTTCGCCGCCATAGACTTCGAGACCGCCAACAACGAACGCACCAGCGTGTGCAGCGTCGGCGTGGTGATCGTGAAAGAAGGCGAGTTTGTGGACTCGTTCTATTCGCTTATTCAGCCTGAGCCGAATTATTACCTCTATTGGAACACGCTCGTCCATGGCATCACCAAGGCCGATACTGAAGATGCGCCTGTGTTTCCATACGTCTGGCAAAAGATTGAGCCACTTATTGAGGGTCTGCCCCTCGTGGCGCACAACAGCCCTTTCGACGAAGGATGCCTGAAAGCTGTGATGCGCTGCTACCAGATGGATTATCCTGACTATCAGTTCTATTGCACCTGTCGTGCCTCGCGCAAACACTTTGGGAAGCAACTGCCCAACCACCAACTGCATACAGTGGCGGCTGCCTGCGGCTATGACTTGGTCAATCATCATAACGCCTTGGCCGATGCCGAAGCTTGCGCTTGGATAGCTCGGGAGATTTTGTAATTCTATTCGGAATTTACTGTAATTTTGCAGAAAATTCCGAATAACACTATGGATATAGTCACACAACAAGCTTGGTCATATCCTTCCTATCGCCAAACGAATCAAGCCGTCGTTGAATTTGGATTGTTGCATCGATGACAATGCCGCATTCAAGCCCACTATTTAGCTCGGCAGTAATGGTAGAAGAGAATGTACATCATCTCATCGTAAAAGAAGTAGTGGTGGGGCTTTTTATGACCTTGCCACGGGAAAGATAGGGTGGTTCTGACAGAAAACGATCTGTAAATGGACTGGTTGCGAAAGTTTCTTGAGTTTATAATTGGAAAATTCACTATTTTTGCAAGCAGTAGAGAACGCTTATGGATAACGAAGACAATCTGGAAAACGAAGGACTTGACGAACTCCCGATGGAGACATTTGAAGGTGTTGAAGATGCTCAAGCTCAGGAGGATGAATACCATATCATACCGTTGAAAGGTATGTTCGAGAACTGGTTTCTCGACTATGCCTCGTATGTCATATTGGAGCGTGCTGTGCCAGCCATTGAGGATGGTCTGAAGCCAGTGCAACGCCGCATTCTGCATTCAATGGACGAACTCGACGACGGCCGTTTCAACAAGGTGGCCAACATCGTGGGCAACACGATGAAATATCATCCTCATGGCGATGCCTCCATTGGCGATGCTCTTGTGCAACTCGCCCAAAAAGACCTGTTGATGGATACACAGGGTAACTTCGGCAACATTCTCACAGGAGACGATGCCGCTGCCCCGCGTTACATTGAGGCGCGTCTGTCGAAGTTCGCCAAAGAGGTCGTCTTCAACCATAAGACCACTGACTGGACACGTTCCTACGACAACCGCAACGCTGAACCTGTCTCATTGCCGGTAAAGTTCCCTTTGTTGCTAGCGCAAGGTACTGAAGGCATTGCTGTGGGGCTGGCATCAAAGTTTTTGCCACATAATTTCAACGAACTTATCGATGCTTCAGTTGCTTATTTGCGCGACGAGCCTTTCACACTTTATCCAGACTTCCCGACGGGTGGTTTGATGGACGTGACCAACTACAATGACGGTCTGCGTGGTGGTAAGGTTCGCATCCGCGCGAGAATCAGCCAACAAGATAAGAAAACGTTGGTTATCAGTGAGATTCCATACGGTACCACTACGGGTGGTGTCATTGATAGCATTGTAAAATGCAATGACAAGGGTAAAATCAAGATTAAGAAAATCGACGACAACACCGCCGAACAGTGCGAAATTGTGATTTTCCTTAATCCCGGTGTGTCGCCCGATCAAACCATCGATGCACTTTATGCCTTCACGGATTGTGAGGTGTCGATTTCGCCCAACGCTTGCGTCATCGTCAATCAGCATCCGTCGTTTTTGGGCGTGAGCGAAATCCTGAAACTCAGCACCGACCGCACGATGGAACTTCTTAGCCTCGAATTGCGCATTTTGCTCGATGAGTTGGCGAACAGTTGGCATTGGGTTTCGTTGGAGAAGATTTTCTTCGAGAAGGGCATTTATAAGGAGTTGGAAAACAAGGATTACGCCACTTGGGACGACCAACTGACCGGTATCGAGCGGCGTTTTGACCCTTACCGCAATCTGCTGAAACGCGAAGTGACCCGCGAGGATGTGGAAAAACTTTGCGAGAAGCCTGTTAGAAAGATTTCCAAGTTTGACATCAAGAAGGCTGACGAGCAAATCGCTGATATTGAGAAACGTATGGAAGAGGCGCAATATAACCTCGACCATATCGTGGACTACACTATCGATTATTTCCTGCACATCAAAGAGAAATACGGCGAAGGTCGCGAGCGAAAGACCGAAATTCGCAACTTCGACAATATTTCTGCCGTGGCCGTAGCTGCCAACAATGAGAAACTTTATGTGAACAAGGATGAAGGCTTCGTCTGCACAGGCGAGGGCTTGAAACGAGAGAAAAACAAGGAGGCTTACGAATATGTATGTGACTGCTCTGATATGGATGATATCATTGTCTTCCACGAGGATGGAAAGTATGCCGTAGTTAAGTTACAACCAAAACTCTTTGTGGGACAAAAGATTATTTATGTCGATGTGTTCCATAAGAATGACGACCGCACCACCTATAATGTGGTTTATCGCGATGGCAAGACTGGTGCTCCACATTATGTGAAGCGCTTTGCAGTGAAAGGCGTCACTCGCGACAAGGAATATGACCTTACTCAGGGCAAGCCTGGTTCTAAGGTACGCTATTTCTCTTCCAACCCTAATGGTGAAGCCGAGGTCATCAAAGTGACGTTGGTGCTGTTCAACAAGAAACAGAAGACCGTTGATTATAAGTTTGCTGACTTGGCTGTGAAAGGTCGAGACACGCGAGGTAATTTGCTGACCAAATACGAAGTCAAGGAAATCAAGAAGGGTGGGGAAGGTGTTTCAACCCTTGACGCGCGTGAAATTTGGTTTGACGACACAGTGCGTCGCTTGAATGCAGACAAACGCGGACAATATCTTGGCGCATTCGAGGGCGACGACCGCATCCTGCAAATCTTTTCCAACGGTGAGTTCAAGATTTCAGGCTTCGACCTCAATACCCATTTCGATGATGACATGGTGGAAATCCGCAAGTTCGATCCAGACGAGATTTTCTCTGTCATTTACATCGAAGGCGAGACGCAGAAATTGTACCTAAAGCGCTTCTGCATCGAGGCGGAGACCAAGCTGAACAGCCGAACTTCCTTCATTGGCGAACATCCCGAGGCGAGATACTTGGGTATGAGCACCGACGATCTACCGCGCTTGCTGCTGAGCTACAAGGTCAGCGATGCGGGCAACAGCTTCCCCGACGATGAAGTCAATGTGGAGGAGTTCATCGGAATCAAGAGTTACAAGGCTAAGGGCAAACGGTTGTCTACCAGAGAGATTGATACCTGGGAGTTTTTGGAACCTTACCAACCAGAACCTTCGAAGGAGGAAATGGGAACCCCTGCTGAAGGAGAGGAACCCATTGAAAAGATTGAAGTCAACCCCGCTGATGTGCCGTTGGAAATTGTTGAGCCTAAGGGTGATGGAGTGCAAATGGATTTATTTGGAGATGATTTATGAAGACACGAATAACGATAGTAATAGGTTTATTGTTGGTCTTGTTGCTTTTTGGATGTCAGACCGAAAAGAAACTGGCCAAGCAATACATAGCCGAGCGTCCCACTATTGAGGCGGCAGTGTATTTCCCCGAAAAGGCTGAGGTGAAGGTGGAATATAACACCCAAATCAGCAAACAAACGGAAGTGCTTCAAGGCTTTAACCAAGATTTGTTCCTTGATGTGATGTATAATGCCTATGCTCAAACATTGGGCGACTATGGCGTTCAGGTCTATGTGCCTGAAAACATCGATGAAGTGCCTGTCGATTCCACGCATTGGCTGGTGATGCTTTCAAGGATGGAAATCTCGGGTCGCATAACAGAGTATGAAGACTACTTGTTCAGCGATATGGATGAATTTAGTTACAAGCATCCATTGAATACAGTCAATGTGGCTTCATGGTTTGAAATCAATGATGGCGACTGGAAACCAGTTCTATTCAGTGAGCACAACCTTATGGATGGCTTTGACTCCAAGACTGATTTTTCCATCTGGACCAATACGATCGACTATAATTACACCATTGATACACTAGAGCTTAATGATGTCTACAATTATGCTGTGTATCTGGGCAAACTCTATGCAGGCTATACTTACGATTATATGATGAATAGCTATGTCGGAACGGAGTTGAAGAAGAAGGACTATGCCTATCAGATTATGCTACGCTATGACCCGTATAAGAAGCAGTTGCGTTATACGGAAGAGGAGGACTACTTTGTCGAAATCAAGTAGTGTAGCGTTTAGAGCAGTTTGGAATTATTAGTTTATAATCAAATGTTTGTGGACCACCAAACTTTCTACTCTCAATATTATAAACCACTCTCTCAACTTTCAACTTTAAACCCTCAACTCACTTTCAATCGTTTCCTTCAATTCCAAAGGCTTGATGGTGCGGATTTCACCGCCTGTGACTATGGAGATGTTGCCCGTCTCCTCTGATACGACAAGTGCGATGCAATCATTGACTTCAGTCACGCCAATGGCGGCGCGGTGGCGCAGACCATAGTGACCAGGTATGTTGGTTTTGTTCGAAACGGGGAGGATGCAGCGGGCTGCAGTGATGCGATTGTGACGGATAATCATGGCACCATCATGCAGGGGACTATTCTTGAAAAAGATATTCTCTATCAATGGATTGCTAATGTCTGCATTGACCACAACGCCAGTCGAGACGATGTCATCCAAGTTGTTTTTGCGCGTCAGCAGGATGAGCGCGCCCTGCTTGATCTCCGACATATTGATGCAGGCTTTGGTAAGGGCGTCAATGTTGAGGTCGACATTGCTCCTGACTTTCAAGAAATTAAACTTTTGTGCTAATTTGCCTTCTTGGGCTTGGGCACCAATGGTGAATAGGAACCGTCGAATCTCAGGTTGGAAAATAATGATGAGCGCGATAAAACCCACACTGACGAAAGCACCTAGTATGGCGGTCAGCATCTCCATCTGCAAATACTTGACTAACTGCCAAATGAGGAAAATGGCCACAATGCCGATGAAGATGCTCATGGCTGAGGTGCCTTTCAGTAAGCGGTAGAGCCCAAAGAAAAGGGCTGCCACCAGGATGATGTCGATGAAATCAAAAACGCGGAATTGAATGAAAAGGTCGATCATAGTTTGAAATTTGGTGCAAAGGTAGTGTTTTTTGTGGGATTGCCCCAACCAACGAGCAAGAAATCATTTACAACAATACTTATCTGATATTTGATTTGCTTCGCAAAGAAATCAGAATAAAAATAGATATAAAAATATCTAAAAATCAATATGTTGTTGAATGATTTTACAATTAGGTTTTGGACAGATTTCTTGGTTATGCCAATTTCATATTAAATGGCACTATTGTCATAAGACTAGTGCCGTAAGAAAGTCCCGACCAATTCGATGGCTTCGCGTGCATTTTTCACATCGTGGACGCGCAGGATGTCGGCACCGTTGAGCAAGGCGATGGTGTTGAGCACAGTGGTGCCATTCTCGGCGGTTTCGGGGGTGGTGTGCAGCACCTTGTTGATTAACGATTTCCTCGAAATGCCAATGAGGATAGGCAGGTTGTTGTAGCGATAACGGTTCAAATCACTAAGTAATTGATAATTGGCTTCAAGACTCTTGCCAAAACCGATGCCTGGGTCGAGGATGATTTGCTGCTTGCCGTAGGCTTCCAAGACTTCACATTGCTGTTTGAAAAAGTCCAATACGGTTTGGTGAATGTCGCCGCCAAGCGTGTACTGATGTATGGTTTTAGGAGTGCCAACGCAGTGCATCATCACATAGGGAATGCGGTTTTGGCCAATGTACGGTAACATTTCCTTGTCGAACAATCCACCCGAGATGTCGTTAATGAGGTCGGCACCTTCGGCAATGCAGGCCTCGGCTATGTTTTTTCTGAAAGTATCGATGGAAATCAATGTTTCAGGAAATGCTTTTCGAATGGCTTTCAGGATGGGAATAACGCGCTTCATTTCCTCGTTTTCCGGGGCGATGGTGTTATTGGGTCGCGTGGAACACCCCCCGATGTCGATAATGTCAGCGCCGTCGGAAATCATTTGTTTACAGTGCCGCAAGGCCTTGTCAATTTGGTTGTATCGCCCCCCATCGGAGAATGAGTCGGGTGTCACATTGAGAATGCCCATAAGGGCAGGGCGGTCGAAAATGAGGGCATTATTGCCCAAATTGAGTTGCAGCATTGAAAAAAGTTTTATTTTTGCAAAAATACATTTTTTATGCCAAAAAAAGACACAAAAACCCAATTTCATGGCGTTTTGGCGCAATGCCGCAAACTATTTGTCGACAAGATGAAAGACTACGGTCCAGCCTGGCGCATCCTCCGCACGCCGTCCATTACCGACCAGATATTTATCAAGGTGAAGCGAATCAGAACCTTGCAAATGACCGCTGAACAACTTGTTGACGAAGGCATTGAGCCTGAATTCATCGGCATTGTCAACTATGCGGCGATGGGTCTTATTCAGTTGCAACTTGGTGTGGTCGACCAACCTGACCTGACAGCGGAGGAGGCAACGGCTTTATATGACAAGGTTACCAGCGAGGCATACGAGTTGATGACGCGCAAGAACCACGACTACGATGAGGCCTGGCGCGATATGCGGGTGAGTTCCATCACGGATCTGATTATGAGCAAGGTGCTGCGTACCAAGAGCATTGAGGACCATGGAGGCAAAACTCTCGTCTCCGAAGGCCTTGATGCCAACTATTACGATATGATTAATTACGCAGTGTTCGCGTTGATACTGTTGAGCGAAAAGAATGAAAATGAAAAATAAGACGATTATTCCTTGGGTTAGCATAGGATTGGCTTTGGCCTCGGCTGTGGGTATCTATTTTTTGCCGCAATACCATCTATGGTTTCTTGCCATTTTGCTGCTTAACCTTTTGGCTTCCTTGGTGTTTAGTAAGAAGTACGACAATGGCGCATTGACGGTTTGCCGTTTATTGGTTGGGGCGTTGTTCATTTTCAGTAGCTTCACCAAAGGTGTGGACCCATTGGGAACAAAATACAAGATGCTGGATTATCTCGCGGTCTATGGTATGACTTGGCTCAACGACTTCGCCTTGGTGTTAGCCATACTGATGATTTTGGCTGAGTTTATTGTAGGCATTTGCTTGATAACGAAGATTTTCCCTAGGTTGGCCGTGCTCGGTGCGACCTTGCTGATGCTGTTCTTCACTGCAACGACCCTTTTCGATGCCTTGTATGACCTTGTACCTGACTGCGGCTGTTTCGGTACCGCCATCAAGATGAGCAATTGGCAGACGTTCTACAAGAATCTTGTTATTGATGCTATACTCATTCCGTTGATTTTCAATAACAAGCGATTTGCTAGTAGGTTCTCTGTTAGTACCCAGTTCATCATTGGTTGTTTCTATGCTTTGGCGTTTTTGGGCTTTGAGATATACAACTACCGTCATTTACCTGTCGTCGATTTTATGAATTGGAAGGTGGGTAAGCAGCTGACAACAGAGACTGCAGAAGAGAGTAAGATTTACCTGACTTACAGAAACAAAACTACAGGCGAGACGAAAGAATACCTCTCGCCGAACTATCCTTGGAACGACTCGGTTTGGATGTCGCAGTGGGAGTTTGTTGACCAAAGGGTGGAAGGCGGTACTAATTTCCTTGGCTTTAGTGCATTGGATGAAGATGGTAATGATGTTACAGAAAATATCCTTACCACCGAGAAGTTGTTGATGTTTACCTCCCATGATTTGAATGAGGTGACTGAAAACGAATGGGAGAAGATTCGAGAAATTACTGAAGCTGCTGAAAAGCTTGACTTTACTGTGGTTTGGACCGTGGCGAATGAACCTGAATATGTGGAGCGACTGCGTGAGAAATATGATTTCCTCTATGAAGTCTATTTTGCTGATGAGCTGGAAATCAAACCTATAGTGCGTTCCAATCCGGGACTCATTTGGTTGGATAATGGTTTGGTTAAAAACAAGTGGAGTTCTGTCGACTTCAAAAAGGCATTGAAGATTTTGTGATACTATGGGAGCCTATGTCATAAGGAAGTTGCTTTATGGAATAGCGGTGCTTTGGGGTGTCGCGACATTGGTGTTTATTCTTTTCAATATTTTGCCGGGCGACCCAGCTCAAATGATGCTCGGCCAGCGTGCCGATGAAGCGTCGGTGAATGCCATCCGTGAAGAGTTGGGACTTAACCAAAGTATTGGAAAACAATATGTTGACTATATCAACGACCTTGTTCCGGTTTCGTTCTATGATGTGTCGCAAGGCACTCAAAAGCTGGATAAAATTGGTCGTTATGCCAAGTTGGCGACTTGGGGATCGACGGCTGTTGTGTTGAAAGGTCCGTATTTGCGTATGTCGTACCAAAGCAAACGTAAGGTTTCCGACGTGTTGGGTGAGGCTTTCCCCAATACTTTGCTCTTGGCGGCTGTTTCCATTTCTATCGCATTGCTGCTGGGCTTGCTGATAGGCATCTTAACGGCGGTCATCAACACTAACTTCCTCAATAGGCTGATGTTGTTCATCACTACTATAGGTATGTCGTTGCCTTCTTTTTTTGCTGCTATCCTTATGGCATGGATTTTCGGCTTTTTGCTGGAACGCTATACAGGCTTGAGTATGACGGGCAGTCTTTACACAGTTGATGAATATGGTAGGGGAGAAATCTTGAGCTTGCAAAATCTCATTTTACCCGCTTTGACGTTAGGGATGCGCCCCTTGGCCGTAGTGACAGAATTGACGCGCACTTCATTGTTGGAAGCCTTATCTATGGATTATGTTCGCACGGCGCGTGCCAAAGGCTTGAAACCACGTCGTGTCATCTGTGTTCATGCCTTGCGTAATGCCTTGAATCCTGTCGTGACTGCGGTCTCGGGCTGGTTTGCCTCCTTGCTGGCGGGTGCCGTTTTTGTGGAGTATGTCTTCGACTGGAAAGGCATTGGCGTGGTGGTGGTAGATGCTTTGGACAAGTACGACTTTCCTGTTATTATGGGTGCGGTATTGCTTATCGCAGTTATGCTGATTATTGTCAATATCGTGGTGGACATTATCTATGGGATTATTGACCCAAGGGTGCGAATTAGCTAGGAATTGTAGAAGAGTAAAATGATTTAAATAAGTGTATGTGTAAATCTGGTCTACATATAGGAAACAAAACATTCTTACTATGACTTGTGACAATGACCGCTTTAACAAGCCAAGAAGTTTCTATACTAAATAAAGGCGGTCATAGTCGATGGCTCAATGGTCATAGTCGAAAACAAAACAAATATGAACTATAATTTTGAACAGTTATGAAGACAATGAAATCGTTACAAAACACACTATTGCTGGCGATAATGCTTTTGGTCGCCAATGTTATGTTGGCTCAATCGCGTGATGACATGTCCAACAACAAGAACTTGGGTCCTAACCCTTTTTCTGGTTATCAGAAAACGGGGAATGGACTATATTATAAGTTCTATACGCAAGGTGAGGGGGCTCAGCCTTTAGTTGAGAACATAATGGATGTCAACCTTAGTTGTACAGTGAACGATACAGTAGTAATCATTCCAAGTATGGAATACACAATGCAAATGATTGCTTCGCAATTTGCTGGAGACCTTTTTGAGGGATTGGCCTTGATGCATGTAGGCGATACGGCTTCTTTCATCGTCAATATTGACTCTACTTTCGCCAAGATGTTCGCTCAGCCGAACTTGCCTGAAGAGTTTAATTCGACTGACGTGATGCGTTTTGAGGTGCGACTAATCGACTGTTATCCTGAAAGTGAGTATCCGCAGCGTTTTAATGCAAAACTGAAAAAGGAAACAGAAAAAAGAGTTGCCCAAATGAAAGCAGACTACCCCAATGAGACCGCCATTGCCGCCCAACAACTTGCCGAATATTTAGCGAGTAAGAAAATCAAAACAGAGCCGACAGAATCAGGACTTTATTATGTGAGGACGCAAGAAGGTAATGGTGAGAGGCCTATGGTTGGACAACAGGTGACAGTGAATTATATCGGCAAACTGTTGGATGGTACCGTGTTCGATTCATCTTATGATAGAGGTGAACCGATTGTCATCACAATTGGTGTGGGGCAGGTCATTCCAGGTTGGGATGAAGGCATCTTGTTGATGTCGAAAGGCGAGAAGGGCGTATTTTATATTCCATATTATCTCGGTTATGGCGATCGTGGTGCTGGCGAGGACATTGCTCCTTTCTCCAATATGATTTTTGAAGTTGAACTTATTGATTTTCAATAAAAACAAGCAATGGTTTATCCGTGAGCTCTGTCTGTTCTACTTGTTCGTTTTTGCAGAGGACTCCTACAAACAAAAGAAAGATAAAATAGGATGCAGAAGATTGGAAAATATGAATTCATAGCCGAGCCTTTTCATTGCGATTTTTCGGGACGGATGTTTCTGGGGCATTTGGGTAACCAAATGCTCAATGCCGCAGATTTCCATTCCACTGGCCGTGGGTTTGGAATGAAATACCTGATGACCATCAATCGCTCATGGGTGTTGTCGCGTTTGGCTATTGAAGTCAATGAAATGCCAACGCAATATGAGCATTTCACCATCGAGACTTGGGTGGAGAGTGCAATGCGCTTCTTCACTAGTCGTAATTTCTGCGTGACGAATGGCAATGGGCACATTTGTGGTTACGGGCGCTCCATTTGGGCGATGATTGACACTGAGACACGGCAGCCTACTGACATCTATTCCATAGACAATGCCGCCATCAAAAACTGGATTGTGGACGATAGACCTTGTCCCATCGAGAAAGGAGGGCGCGTGAGGATGTCAGAAAATGTTGAATTGGTCAAAACCATACAGGTCACCTATAATGACATTGACATCAATGGACATGTCAACTCGGTGAAATACATTGAGCATGTGCTTGACTTATGGGACATTGCTTGGTATGGTAAACATCGTTTGAAACGTTTTGAGATTGCCTATGTCGCTGAGTCGCACTATGGTGACTTGTTGGACTTCTATCTCGAACAAACCGCTGAGAGTGAGTATTGTGTGCGTTTGGCTAAAACTGAAGTCCCAACTGGAAATCAAGTTGAAGTTTGCCGATGTAAATTGCTTTTTGTTCAGTAATTGAAAAACACTGTGAAGAAGTTGCTCTTCCTCTTTTTGATGCTGCATATGCTGCCATTGGTTTCCACTGCACAGCTGATGGCTTGTCGTGGCTTCGTGGAGGATGGATATGATTTTTGGCTCTATCTCCCTGACAACTATGAAAAGGCTGAAGAATTGCCATTGGTGATGTTTCTTCATGGAAAGAGTCTGAGTGGCGATTCTTTGGAAATGGTACTTCAATATGGCAGTATTCATGCCTTGTTCAAGGGACGTGCTATAGATGCGATAGTGGTTGCGCCTCAAGCGCAGAAATCATGGGAACCTGCCCGAGTAATGGCTTTGTATGATTGGTTGGAAGACCATTACAAGGTAGACACCAACCGCTTTTATGTACTTGGTATGAGTATGGGAGGCTATGGCACTTTGGACGTCGCAACTGAATATCCAGAAAGGGTGGCTGCTGCTATGGCGATGTGTGGTGGGGCATCGAGAAAAGAGCTGTGTGCATTGTCTACTTTGCCACTTTGGATTATCCATGGCACGGCGGATAATGCTGTGCCAGTGGGCTGTTCTGACCGAGTGGTAGACTCCATCCGTTCTTGTGGGGATACTACCAGGCTGATTTATGATCGACTTGAAGGTGTGAACCATTCTCGATTGGCTCGCGTGTTTTATCTTAAACAGACCTATGAATGGCTGTTTTCCCATTCTCTTAGGGACAAGGATCGACCCGTCAATAGGTCTTTCACTATGTCGACGGACTTGCTGGATGTGGCGTACGACGATATGGACGACAAGTTCTCTGTGAATATCGTGGAGGCGGTTTACCCGAAACTAAGGGTGAGAAAAAAGTACTATGTCGTCAAGAAAGGTGACACTTTGGCTTCTATCGCAGTGGAGAATTATACTACGGTCTCTATCCTGTGTCAACTTAACAAGTTTAAGAAAACAACCAAGTTGTGGCGTGGTAGGAGGATTCGGGTGAAATGAAGGTGGCTTAATTAATTAACCACGAAACGCCACAACCTATCGAGTAATACTTTCCTAAATTCTGCAGGTCGAAGTCACCTTCGATATCAAGTTGCACCCGCCGCGACACCAGCCAGGTGAAGCCGATTTCAGTCATATATTGGTTCTCGTTCTCTGGGTGGAGGTAATTGTAAGTCTCTACAAAGGCTCCCAAATTGTCATTGAAGCTGAAATTGAAGCTCAAGGCAAGATAGGTGGTAGGGGTGGCCGATTCGCCGTCCCATTTTTCGCCCACGTTGTAGCATATCCCAAACCAATTTGTCACGGTGTGTTCAAAAAGCAGATACATCGAAGGAGCAAGGTGGGAGGGAAGCAATTCTTTCGAGCCGATATGTGGAGATGTTAATTCGGCCAACAGACCTATGGAAGGCAGGATGCGTGTACCCTCATATACCTTGAGTTTAGTCCCAACACATAGCGGTTTGATGCCAAAAGTGGATTTCAAGGCTTCACCGTCTTTGGACTTCTCGAAATCTGTGCCGACACGCAGTTCCATGTTCTCGAAAATGCCATATCGGAGTATGGTAGTGTTGAGCGTCATGGTGTGTGTTCCCTCAGGGGTGGATTCAAAACCGATGCCATTATCCCAAATGAGTTTGTGGAGTGGTGTCACTTCAGTTCCCCAAGTGTTGCCTGGACGGTCGGGCACAACCGTGGGAAGTTCGTCTTGGGCATGGCATAGGCACGCCATCAAAATTGAAACAGCAAGGATAATCGTTTTTTTCATATGTTTGTTTTTCTATAATTTGGGTGCAAAGATAGAAAATTCAAGTTAGTAATCGAAAAATTTGTATTTTTGTCCATTTGAATATATGAAGTTCGTCACGTATCCTGCGTTTCGAATTCTAGAGTAAACCATTTTTTAAATAATTGAATTTTAAATCTTTAAATAGAAATAGATATGAGAAACAAAATTGTAGCCGGAAACTGGAAAATGAACCTCACTTTCGAAGAGGCTGAAAACTTGGTCGATAGTATCCTTGACCGCCTTGATGAACTGAACGAATTGAATTGCGAAATCATCATTTGTCCGCCATTCCCTTATCTTGAGATGCTGACAGACTATGAATTTGATGAACAGCGTTTCAATGTGGGGGCACAGAATTGCAGTGCTTACGACAAAGGAGCCTATACGGGCGAAGTGTCGGCCAAAATGCTGAAGTCCATCGATGTGGACTATTGCATCGTGGGTCACAGCGAGAGGAGAAAGTATTTCGGCGAAACCAATGAGATTTTGGCTGAAAAGATCAACCGCTTGATTGAGAACAATATGTCGCCCATTTACTGTGTAGGTGAAGTGCTCGAAGAGCGCGAGGCAGGTCGTCACTTCGAAATCGTTAAGGAACAACTGGAGAGAGGTCTGTTCCACTTGGACGGCGATGCCGTTTATGATGCTATCATTGCCTACGAACCTGTTTGGGCCATCGGCACAGGTAAGACTGCCACCCCCGAGCAGGCTCAGGAGATGCACGCTTATATCCGTTCGCTGATCAAGGAACATTATGACGAAGCTACAGCCGACGACATCCGTATCCTTTATGGCGGCAGCTGCAATGCCAAGAATGCCACGGAGCTGTTCTCACAGCCTGATGTCGATGGCGGCCTAATCGGTGGTGCATCACTGAAAGCCGAAGACTTTGTCTCTATCTGTGAACAAGCCTCACACATCGGCGAAGACTAACATTACGAAACTTTCAAAACCCGCAAAACAGTAGTTTGAGCAATAGAAATCGCCAACTAGCGGCTTTTTAACGGCAACCACAGTAGGATGCCCCCGTTCCTAAAACAGAGCTTTGATTGTTTTGTGGGTTTTGGTTGATTGTAATCGATGAAAACACTTGAATACACTTTTACCGCCCCCTCATCGGATATCCAGCACGATATGCTTACCACTATGCTGGCTGACATTGGTTTCGATTCCTTTATGGATGACGAGCATTCGCTAAAGGCTTATTGTTCAGCTGGATGCTGTGATGAATTGGCGGTGGATAATCTTTTGCTTGACCCTGCTTTTACGGACATTCGGCTGCTGAATGTGGAGGAGATGCCAGACAAGGACTGGAATGAACTATGGGAGGCTTCCTATCAGCCTGTGGTGGTCAACGAGCGCTGCCGCGTGCGTGCACCTTTCCATAAACCAGATTCAAGCTTTGAGTTTGACCTTGTCATAGAACCTAAAATGTCGTTTGGCACGGCCAATCACGAAACGACTTCACAAATTATCCAGCTGATGTTGGATATGGATTTCCAAGGGAAAGAAGTGCTTGATATGGGTAGTGGTACTGCTGTGTTGGCCATATTGGCCAAGAAATTAGGTGCCGCACGTACGGTGGCCATTGACAATGATGAGTGGGCTTATCGTAACGCGTTCACTAACGCTGAGTTGAACGGCATTTCTGACATTGAAATCATACTTGGCGATGCCCTTTCAATCAAAGGTAGTTTCGATGTGGTGTTGGCTAACATCAATCGCAACATTCTTTTGCGCGATATGCATTATTATGCGGATGCTATGAACAATGATGCCCACATTTTCTTCAGTGGCTTTTTTGCCGAGGATTTGCAGAGCATCCGAGAGGAAGCCGAACGCATTGGCTTGCGCTTTTGTCGCCACTTGATTCGCAACAATTGGGTTGCTGCTGAATTTGTCAAATGATTGTTTTTAAATGGATAAGTAGATGAGCAAATTTAGTTTACATATATGACGAGGGACTATGTTTTCATGACTGATGACTAGGCTGCTTCTGGCCTCTGGCTTTTGGCAGCTTATGGTAAAGCTTAAGAGTATGATTTACCATCGACTTGCCAACAGCCAGTTGCCAATAGCCAATAGCATTTTAGGTCAAAAAAGTCCAAAGTCAAATGAGTATGTTGTTTAATTGTGAACAGTTAACAGTTACATAAGTATAGATAAAGGACATAAAGAATAGTGGACAATGACTTGTGGCTATGACAGCTTCAACAAAAGTGTAAGCAGCCATAATCATTGTCAGTGGTCATGGTCGATAAGTCCCGAAGTCCCGTGTCTCATGTCAAAATCATATTGTAGTTAATAGTAAACAGTTGCTGAATTATTAAAGGAATGAAAAAAGGAATCCTTATTGCCATTTGTACGCTCTTTTTGGGCGTTGCCACGGCTTTTGCTCAGGCATTTTTCTCTTCAGAAAAGAATGCCTTCTACGATGAATTGGCAGCCTATCTGAATTCTTCCACTTCGAAACAGAACCGCGAAGAGGCAGCTGCGGTAATGCAAGATTTCCGTGGGGTCTGGGACAGCTATTACGATGATCGGGAAGCTGATATGATTATGCGGCTATGTGAGTCGCTCCACTCCAAAAGCGGAGGCAATGCCTATACTAATATCTTCCATTTTATTGAGGTCGTGCAAAAGATTCCTACTGCTAGTTTGACCCATAGGGATGTGAACAACTGGCTAAGCTACACTGATGCCAAGATGCAGAAGTCGATGAATGGGGTGGATAAGTATCTGGCTTCGTGCCGTAGCATCTTTGTTGACAAGGTTTTGTCGGCCAAAGGCAACTCCAAATGGACCCTCCGCGATGCCTTATGGGGGTTTCCTTCGAAAGATCAATTCGAGTTGACCATCGATGGCACTTTGGCCTTGGTGTCACAAAAGGATGCGTCGCTCATCAAAAATACCAAGGGCGTTTATTATTTGGATCGCAATTGCTGGGAAGGCACAGGCGGTCGCGCCGACTGGTCTCGTTTTGACATCCCTTCCGATAAGGTGTTTGTCACTCTGCCCGATTATTATGTGCTGGATCTTAGCCGCTCGGAATATGCCATCGACTCGGTGGTTTTCCACGAACGTAGGCATTTTGATCAGGATATACTTTGTCGTTTTGAGGATAAGGTCTTGGTGAATACTCCAGATGAAAAGACGATGTTTCCTCGGGTAAAATCGTATCGGTCTGATTATCAAATTACAGACATTATGCGTAACATCGACTTTGAAGGAGGCATCGGTATGATGGGCAATCAAGTGGAAGTGTTTGGCGGTGTTGGAAACAAGGCGGTTTTCCATTTTCGTCAAAGGGATAGAGAAGTCGTAAGGGTGCAAGCAAGGCGACTGACGATGTCGGTGGATGAACTGTTGGTGTCTGACAATGCTGCTATGCGCCTTTATTTGGTGGATTCGTTGAATTCTGAAATGGATTCCCTTTATCACAATGGTTTGGGTTTCCGTTACGACAACAAGACCAGAAGGATGATGATTTACCGTTCCGAAAAAGACTTTGGCGATGGGCCTTTCCATGATTATTATCACGGCCTTGACATCTTTTTGGAAGCTATGTATTGGGATATCGATGGCAATCAGGTGGATTTCAGAAGGATGGAAGGTGTCAATCCGGTGAGTGAAGGTGATGTGGTGTCGGTCAATTATTTCCGTCACGAGGATTTCAAGCGGCTTCAAGGTCTCGACGGGTCGCATCCAATGATTCGCATAGAGAAGTTCCTGAAAGGCTTCGACAATGTGGATCGTCAGGTGAAGTTTGCCGTGGGCGACTTGGCGTCTTATTTGGGTTATCCTATCGAGCAGGTGATTTCGCTTATGCTCCGACTGCAAGCCGAAGGCTTTGTGGAGTATGATCCTGAAACAAAATGGGCAATAGCCTTGCCACGTTTCTTCGATGTGGTGGATTCTTTCCGCGAGGCGATTGATTATGATATCATCAAGTTGCATACGGTCACAACCAATCGCCAACCAAATATTCGTATTGACTTGAATACTGGCGATTTGCTTGTTTATGGCATTACGAGTCAGATTGATGGGTATGAAGGCTCGGCCATATCGCTGAGCGACCGCAAACGAGTGGTCATCGTTCCCGACTTGGGACGTGTCACTTTTACGAAAAACAAGAATTTCACGTTTTCCGGAGGCGTCTTGGCAGGAATGTTTGAATTCTTCACCAAAGACAGCGAGTTCAATTATGAAGATTTCTCCATCAAAATGGAAAAGGTCGACTCTTTGCGCTTTTATGCGCGCTATGACAATCACATTATTCCCGTTGACGGGACCTTGGAGAAGTTGAAAGGGCGTTTGGATATTGACCATGGGGATAACAAGTCGAGTCGTTACGTGACGCCGGATTACCCTATCTTCTATAGCGATGCTGAAAGCTTCAAGTTCTATAGAAAGATTAACGGAGGTGTGTTCCATCCTGGCAATGTCGATTCGGTGATGACTGCCGAGGATCTTGCTGACAAATTCTATTACAGTGTGTATCCTTTTGTCGTTGATAGTCTGAACGATCTCTCGATGAAAAAGGTACGCTTCGATGGTGAGTTGGTATCAGGGGGCATTATGCCCAATATTGAACAGCCACTTGTTGTCATGGACGACTTTTCTTTGGGCTTTGTCCATCAAATTGGAGACAGCGAAACCGAATCCTATCCCTTATATGGCGATTTGGGGCGTTTCCACAACAAGGTTTACCTTTCCGGGAGCGGTTTTTTCGGTGAAGGTATGCTTGATTATCAAACCGCAGAATTCAAATCTGAACAGTTTATGTTCTACTTGGACTCGGTTACTGCCATTACCAACCAATTCAAGATGGTTCCGCGTGAGGACGGCACGAGGTTCCCTATGGCATCAGCTGACGCGCTTAGGCTGAAATGGGATATCCTCAAGCCCGAACTGACAACGGAGACCATTGGTAAACCTATCTGCATGTATGGCGATACCTATTTTTCTGGCAAGACAGCTCTATCGCCCGATGGCTATTCGGCTGACGGTAAGTTGCGCTTTGGCCTTACGGAGTTCGATTCCGACCATTTCGCCTTGGATTCGAGGACTTTTGTGGCTGATTCGGCAAGTTTCCTCCTTTATTCCGCTGACACATCGAGCGTTGCTTTTGCTGCGACCAACTACCGTGCCAATGTCGACTTTGATGCCCAAAAGGTGAAATACGACTATCTAGACCAGAACAGCAACCTTGATTTTCCGATGAACCAATACATCTGTTCCTTGAAAGAAGCCGAATGGGATATGGCCTCCAATAGTTTGCATCTATACAATCCAGTGGAATCGTTTGGCGACTATGCCACAGCCACGACCCACGAAGAGCTGCTTGCCATACATAGCAATGCCTCTAAATTCATTTCGTTAGTGCCTGAACAGGATTCCTTGCAGTTCTATAGTATGAGTGCGGAATATGATATGACCAATTATGTCATCCATGCTCATGATGTCAAGATTATCCGAGTGGCTGATGCAGCTGTGTTCCCATATATGCACGATGTGGATATCAATGCGGAGTCGAAGCTTGAGCCTATCAATGGAGACCTTTTGGCCGACACGTTAAGCCAATTCCACTTGTATAAAGATGCAGTGGTGAATATCCATAGCCGCAACTATTATGATGCGCAAGGTGTTTGGGACTATACTAACGCTGAAGGAGTCAGTACCCCGATTCGGATGGACACCATTGTACCCGTTGGCGGCATCACGCACGGTTATGCTCATATTGCAGATGATGCGGGCTTTAAGTTGAGCACTCAATTCGGTTTCCACGGTCGTTTGACCTTGAATGCTACGGAAAAGCTAGGCTATTTCGATGGCGAGTTTGCTATGCTGGCATTTAAAGAACCTGAGGTTGTCGTCGAAATCCAAGAGGATCCTGAGCCGACTGAAGAGCTAATGGATACAACAAATATGGAGATGCCAATTGTGCTTGATGACTTTAACCCTGCATCTGGCCTCGAAGAAGCTGCACAAGATAGCATCGCCGCTCTCAACCATTGGCTTGTCTCGGCCACCTATGTAGACCCTAAGTCCATTCGCATTCCTATTGATATGAACCGCATTTGCGAAAAAGATCCAAGGATGACAAATGGCCTCTATTACGAACTTGCCATTGATGGCGGCTATTTCGGTTCGTTCCTCACTCCTAGAAAGGGTAGGAAGGAACTTGATGAAGCTGCACCGGTCAACGGTGTTTTATGGTTTGATGCCGACAGCTTGAATTTCGTGGTGACCGATACGACGCAATTCGATTCCCGCCTCGAACTCAACTCTCGCGGAGTCGTTAAAGGTCGCGGGACGACGGACTTGGGCTTTGATACGCCTTTGGCCAAATTCGTTGTTCATGGCGACTATACGCAATATCCTAACGACAGCCTTACTATGCAAGGTCTCAATGTCTTCAATGCACCTATTTTTGACGATAAGGCGTTGGAAGCTATGGCTGAGGTCTTCGCCAATGTGTCGGGCGAATCCATCGACTTGACGCAGACCAATTATTTGCCTTATTTCCGTTCGGAAAACTCAATGGAAAAGACCGAAGAACTGCGAATGAATATGGAATTGGCAGGTGGCTATCCACAAATGGAATCCTCTGATTTCTATAGTAATACGATTGTGATTCCAGACTTGAAGATGGTATGGAACGACAACCTCCATGCTTTTGTTTCTATAGGAAAGATTGGTTTGGGCAATTTTGGTAACCACATTGTCAACAAGTATGTGGATGGTTGCGTGGTGTTTGACCGTCGCTTGGGCAACATCACATATTACTTCCAAAACGATATGTTCCAAACCTATATCAACTACAATGGTGGCGATGGACAGTTCCAAGTGCATTGCACTTTCTCCGACATCAACCAGCGGTTGGCTGATACGAAGGAGAAAAACCGTACTCGTACTAAGGATGGCAAGCAGTTCCAATATGTTGCAGTGCCCTATGAATCGATGCTCGACTTCTTGAACCGGCTTAAATATGCAGGCTTGACAATCGGTGGTTTTTGAAAATTGAGTTTTTTTTCGATTATTTGCCCTTTATGTTCCATTTATTTGTATTTTTACAACTTCAAAAACAAAAGATAAATAAATACCTAACTATATGAAATTCATAGTATCAAGCCTAAAACTATTGAAGAGCCTGCAAGCCTTGAGCGGCGTTATCGGCTCAAAAAATACCTTGCCCATCTTGGATGACTTTCTGTTCCATTTGGACGAGAACCAACTGAAAATAACCTCGTCAGACCTTGATGTGACGATGACGGTCTGTCTTGTCCCTGACATGGTAGAGGGTACGGGCGAAGTGACGATTCCTGCACGTCTGTTGTTGGAAATCATGAAAAACTTCCCCGATGTTCCGATCACGATTTCGGTCGACAACGACACTTTGGCCGTCGAGCTGATTGCTGGTGAAGGCCGATACAAGTTGGCGGGTCACAAGAGCGATGAGTTCCCGCAACTGCCCGCAATGGCTGATACTTCAGTTTGGGAGATTCCTGCGGATGTACTGGCCAAGGGTTTTGAGAAGACCGTTTTTGCTACGGGTATGGATGAGATTCGTCCCATTATGTCGGGCGTGCTGATGGAGATGACGGAGAACTATTTGACCTTCGTTGCCACCGATGCCCATAAATTGGTGCGCTACAGAAGGATGGATGTGAAGTCAGACGTGGTGGCTTCATTCATTATGCCAAAGAAGCCCATCAATCAGTTGAAGAGCATCTTAGCTTCGCTTGCCGACGAACCGGTGCGCATTGAGTTCAACAAGACCAATGCTTCGTTCACGTTTGGCGACTATCAGCTGATTTGCCGCCTCATCGAAGGCCGTTACCCCAACTACGACGCGGTCATCCCGAAGCAGAACCCCAACCACCTGACCATCGACCGTCAGACCTTCCTTTCAGCCATCCGCCGTGTGGCAGTGTTTTCTAGCAAGGCTACGCACCAAGTGCGTTTCCGCATTGTGGGACAAGAACTTACGCTGACTGCAGAGGACATCGACTTCTATAACGAAGCCAAAGAACGCCTTACCTGTAGTTACGAGGGCGACGATATGGAAATCGGCTTTAATTCCAGATTCCTGCAAGAAATGCTGAGTAACTTCGACTCCGAGACGGTGAAGATTGAAATGTCGGCCCCTAACCGGGCTGGTATCATTATGCCCGTTGAAAACGAGAACGAGGCTGAGGACTTGCTGATGTTGCTTATGCCGGTGATGCTGAACTAAACATTAGGCTAAATCTAAAACAAAAAACCAGCGAGGACATCGCTGGTTTTTTTATTCCTATAATTGACTTCGTCGAATCAAAGATTTCTGCGAATTCTGCGTGAGATGATCACTTGACCTCAACGGTCGTGTTGCCTACAATGGTCGTAGGAATGCTCAGTCCTTGTTCGTTGATAGTCATAGAGAGGTTGGTCTTTAGGCTGCTGTTCATCACGAGACCGGTTTGTGGATTGATGCTGGCTGTACCTTCGTATGTGCCACTGATTTCATTATTGCCCTCAACGGTGCCACTGATGTTCACGTCAACGCTCTTCTTAGAGATGGCGGTAACGGTGTAGGTCATATTGGCAGCGATTTCGGTGCCACTGACGTTTTGGGTCCTGTCGAAAGTCCATGTGCTACCTACGCTCACTTCCTCTTCGGGAAGTTTAGTGATGGCGGCTGACAATTGGCTCATCTCTATTTCAAGTGAGTCAACGATGTTGCCCATAAGGTCGTATTTGACAGTTTCAAGTTTCTTGATCACCTTGTCAATTTCTTGGGTCTGGCTTGCCAGCATAGGGCTGGTTTTCTCAGGGTGCTCGGAGTCATACTCAAATTTCATACCCATTTGGGAGATGGTCATCTTTATGGCTTCGATTTGGGTTTCGAAAGAGGATTCACTTTCACTAACCTCTTTTGCAGTGAAAGATTGTTTGGTCTCCATAGTCTGTGACATATTCATAGTCTGGCCTTGCACTTCCATCATAGTCATCATATTGGCTTTTGAGGTGATGGTGTAGGTCTTGCCTTGTTGGGGCTTCAGCCTAAGTGTGATGCCGTCTTTGGCCATGAACGAAAGAGTGGTGAGTCCTAGGAGGACGAGTGCCACAGGGGCGATTTTTCTAAAAGTTTTCTTCATTTTTATGAGTTTTTGTTTATCAATTGGTTGATTTAATGTGCAATAATGAATCGTTTGGTTTTGCCTTGGGCGGTCTTAGCAAAATATATGCCATTCGGATATTGGGCCGTTGAAATGATGAGCTCCTTGCCTTCAGCATAATAATCTTCCATCTTTTGTCCAAGCATGTTGAAGATACTGACCATACCGAGATTTTCGCCCTTAATGCTGACAAACTCATTGGCAGGATTGGGGGCAAGGCTGAAAGTTGGGACGTTTTCGTCGATACTGTATGTGGTCTCATAATAGATGGTTATGGTATAAATACCGAAGTCTGTGTCAATGTACAGCGTCCCGTAAATGTCTTTTAATAAAGGTGTTGCGTATGTATCGAGGAAAACGGTCTCCCCAATGGGAATAATCATACCCATTTGTGCAATGTTGTTACCTTCATAAAAACATTCCACGAAAAAGCCTTCGGCATAACAACGGTTGACGACCAAATCCTCAGAGGTGAAGTTGCTAATGGTAATGCGTCCGCCATGAGGCGAGCAGCCTTGGAAAAAACAGTGTAACGAGTCAGGGGTGATGATGACTTGCTCATCTTCAAAAGGGTTCTGTGCGTTTAAGTTGAAGCACAACATGATAGAAGCGAAAAGTGTAAATGCTTTTTTCATTGTTGCAGTTAGTTTAGAATTGCCAGTTATTTTAATTGGGTGCAAAAATACCAAAAAAATCACATCCAGGATGGAAAAGATGTTGGTTTTGTGAAGCCCAGGGTCAAAACACAACGAGCCGCCCCAATCGGAGCGGCTCGTCATTTTCATAATTTTTCTGTGTTTTCTGTGATTTCTGTGTGAACAAAATCAAAGTTTCGGTCCGGCAGCCACCAAAGCCTTGCCAGCCTCGTTCGTGGTGAACTTCTCGAAGTTCTTGATGAAGCGCGAGGAGAGGTCTTTGGCCTTTTCTTCCCAAGCGTTCTTGTCGGCGTAGGTGTCGCGCGGGTCGAGGATGTTCGGTTCGACGCCCGGCAATGCGGTCGGCACCTCGAAGTTGAAGTACGGGATCATCTTGGTAGGTGCCTTCTCGATGCTACCGTCGAGAATGGCATCGATGATGCCGCGTGTGTCGCGGATGCTGATGCGCTTGCCTGTGCCGTTCCAACCGGTGTTCACCAAATATGCCTTGGCACCGCTCTGTTCCATACGCTTCACCAGTTCCTCGGCGTATTTAGTCGGGTGCAGCTCAAGGAATGCTTGGCCGAAGCAGGCGCTGAAGGTAGGTGTAGGCTCGGTGATGCCGCGCTCGGTGCCAGCCAGCTTGGAGGTGTGACCGGACACGGAATAGTACATGGCCTGCTCGCGGTTCCGCTTGGAAACAGGGG
>JAEEGL015406474.1_pt1 | contig 23862 bp, 26 predicted proteins | sample 9134231 | NCBI WGS metagenome assembly JAEEGL01 (sample SAMN16246548, study PRJNA631951) | gut metagenome | biome: gut microbiome; feature: rumen; material: fiber-attached | host: Bos | place: Iran: Karaj | collected 2018-10 | reverse complement strand
CGCCAGTGTGTACAGGTGCCTCTCCAACCGCTCGCGCTGGCTCCCTTGTCCGTAGCTCACCCCGCACATCAGCGCGGCAACAAATATTATTATAATATTTTTCATATTAATATTCATAACGGACTTCACCCCCTTTTATTGTGTTTTGCCATTAATACCAAATATTTTTTTTATTTTTTATTTGGTTAATCCGGTTATTTTCTGTATTTTAGCTCCGTGTTTGATTGAGAGGGTGACAGAGGAAATGAAAAGTTTAACCAAAAAAAAGTATATTTACAATGAAAACAAACAAGAACGAAAGAAAAGCAATGAATGTCAGTAAGAACTGCATCGTTGATGTATTGGAAACACTTGAACTGAACAAAGGGAACATTAACACCCTGTTGTATATGTTCATTAAAGACCAACTGACAATCGCAAATTATCAACTTTCAAGTTTGAAAATGGTGGGGGAATAAAACCCCCACCTTTAACCCGATGTTAAATAATTAAAATGTAAGAATATGAAAACGAACGAAACGAACACCAAGGTTATTGCCCTTTATAGGGTATCAACGAAAATGCAGGATTACACCAGACAGGAAACCGACCTTAACAGGGTTATGGCGGTTGATGGCTACACCCCCGAACAGGTCATTCCCATTGGAAAAAAGGAAAGTGGCGTTTGTCTGTCTATGGATGAACGCGAGGGTATAAGGGAAATGAAACAGGCAATTGAAACCGAAAATGTGGTTGCCGTTTACGTTCACGAACTCAGCCGCCTCAGTCGCCGTGTGGCCGATACCTTTATGTTGCGCGATTACTTAATGCAACACCACGTTCAGTTGATATGCTTGAACCCCACAATTAAATGTTTCACCGAGGATTGGAAAATCGATCCTACAGCCAATATGATTTTCGGCATTATGGCGAGTATGGCAGAAAATGAGGGGTATTTAAGGAAAGAGCGTTTGGCAGGTGGCAAAGCACAACGCAAAGCAAAGGGCCTGTTTGCAGGCGGCAAACCAAGTTATGGTTATGTTATGCCCGACAAACGCAAACCCATTGAAATTGATCCCAAGACCGCGCCCGTGGTGGAACGCGTATTTAGGATGTACACCGAGGAACAGAAAAGCACAATGCAGATTGGGGAACAACTTTTCAATGAGGGATTATTTGGAGGCTGCAAAAGCCTTGCAAGCGCACGGAACAAAGTTTGTGAAATCCTCAAAAACACTGACTATTTGGGCAACTCCATTTATCCGATGTTAATTTCAACCGTTACTTTTGAAAAGGCACAGGAAAAGATAAGCCAACAATACAAAAAACCGCGCAAGTGCTATGACGGTAACGTTTATTTGGGTCACGGCCTGTTGTACTTTGACAACCGCGCAATGATGCCACGCAAGGACGTTGGCACATACGTTTTCAATGCCCGTTATAGAGGTGGAAAAGAAAGTTGTTACATAAACATTGACTTTGCCGACGCTTTCATTCTCCAATTAACCGATGAGTTCTTACACGCCCCGTTAATTTCCGATAACACAGCCATATTGGAACAATACAACGCCAAAGTCGCCGAGTACAAACGTATGGTTGAAACCAAGAAAACCCACATTGCCACGCTGGTTGACAACAAAGACAAGATTACGGAAAAAGAGTTGTTGAACCAATTAAGCGAGAAACGCGCCGATACGATGCGCCAAAAGATTGATGAGGAAATACGGGAAACGGAAAAGGCCATTGCGGACATTGAAAGCAAGGCCAAAGACCTGTTGAACGTCATTGCAGATATGAACGAACAAAAGGTTATAGACGTGTACGCGCTGCAACCCAAGGAACAACAGGAAATTGTCAAACGCTGCATTGAGAAAATTGAGATTGAAAAAGTGAAACACGGCACAAGCAAACTGACCGTGACTTACAAACCCAACGTGGCAGGAACGATGGCCGATGAGGTTTATATTTTCAATTCAATGAAACACCGTGTGTGGCAGGTTGAGGGCGACAAGGAGCGCGAAATCATTATAAAGGGTTACACCGATCCACGCACGATGAAACAGGCCGACACAACGGGAATGTTGACCGCCGAACAAGCAAGGGCAAAGGCCGTTGAAATGATGGAAAAGGAAAAGGCCGCATAAAAGGAAAACAAGGGGAACAACCCCACGGACAATAAACGTGGGGTTTCCCCGTTCTTAATAACACTTAATTTTAGATAATATGAAACGTACATTGATTACCGTATTGACCGCCGTTTTAATGGTTGGTTGCAACACCCCCAAGGACAACCCCAACGACCCTTTTTTTAAGGCAACAAGGGATTACGCTGTTAAAGAGGTTAAAGAACATTACAACACAGACGTTGACCCAATGAACATTGAAATAACCCAATGTGACTATTGTTTAACTAGTCCGTTACGGTTCAGTTCCGTTGTTGCTGACTTATCAAAAATCAATTATGAATACACGGCAGGGAAAATGTCGAAAAAAGAATACTTGGAAAAGAAAAAAGAGTTGCTTGAACAATATGAGCGCGTAATGGAAAGTTGGACTTATGGCGATGTCGACACAGCCGTTAGGGATTACGAAGACAAACACCGCCTTTATTGTTGCGTTGCGCCTATAGAAAAATGGGATGCAGACGGCAAGCAGGTTGACACGGCACGGTTTTATATTCGGTGGGGAAGTTTCGACCCGCGCGACACAAACGGGTTAAACCTTGTTTCCTCAATGGATGTGTTGAAAATGTATTTTGACAACCAAATTGCCAACCCTAGTTATTTCTACGATGAGGGCATTGAATACCGCCGCTATGACGATAGAGGCACAATTTACAACAAAGAACTAAACAAATGGTATAAAACCGTTGAGGAATTAAACGAGGACTTGCAAAGAATGGGTATCGAATAAAAACTTCAATCATATAAACAGAAACGCCCCGTCAGTTTTGACGGGGTTTTCTTTTTGTGGAATAAGAAAAATGAGAGATATAATTAAATATAGCGGATTGGCACGAAAAAAACAACCCCCGAAGACGCGAGGGTTGCAAGAAGTTTTAAAAAATAATGAATAATAAACAATATAATATGCCAAAGTGTAAGCGAAATGGCTTGAACGCTTACATTATATAAATATGTCGCTATTTTGTTTTTTGTTTCCTGTGTTTCTGTGCGTGTAACCGTGTGTGGCATTGGTCACACAGAGCCATTAAATTTGAATAGTCAAACCCTAGTTGCTGCATTTGTACAACCGTGTTTCCGTTGCTTATTTCCGTTTTGTGGTGTACGTCCGTTGCAACGGTTGTTTTCCCGTCCTGTAGGCACATTTCACACAATGGATGATCCATTAGGTATGCGGAACGGATATTGCGCCATAAGGACGTATTATAAACGTTCCTGTATATGGTCAACGCCTTTTCGCGCTTAACGCTTGTTTTCTTTTTCGGTTTGTTTATTGTCGGCATACGTATATAAATATTGGTCAATATAACTTTTCACGTCAGCGTTCACAATGGCCGATGTTAACGGCAATTCATACAATGGTTTTGCCACAATTACGGGGTTAGAATAAATTGAGGCGAAACAGGGCGCAACGGTTGTTTTCACGCCTTTAACCTTGGATAAGTCGGTAACGTTCCACATATATAGTCTTCCCGTGTCTTCACATACATTGGCGTATATGAGGGTGTAACCCTGTTTCCTGTATTCCTCCAATCCCTTGTCTTTTCCGACCTCATAGAACATTGTGTTATATTCTTTGTCGCGCACTTTCACTTCAACCGCATAACGCCCGAACCCCTCAAAGGTATAGAGAATGTCGGCAGGGTCGAACGGGTCAGCGGTAAAGGTAACTTGGAAGTCGTTATTGCCCTTTTGCCTTGCACTATTGGCAATATAAGAGGACACGACCCAGCGCCCGTATTGTTCCGAGGCTTTCGGCGAACATTCCATTACAGACGGGTTATAATCTTATTTCCGATGGAATACACGCCGATTAAGAGCGTTTCAGCGACCACCACAGGCCACAGACCACACAGGGCGATTGGAACTAATGAGAGCGACCACACGCCCACAAATGCAAGTTTCTTTAAATTGATGTGTAAATTCATATCTTTTCCTTTTTTCTTATTCACCTATAAATAGTTGGAAAAAGATTTTTTTTCGCGGACGTTGCAAAATGTGACTTGGAATTAGTATATTAGTGTATGATGCAAGAATTTTTTTTATGGAAGTTGAATTTTTTTCAAAGTACGACATATTTATTATTAAAAGCGGTTGAAACCGACCACGACACAAAAGGTTTCGCCGATGGAGAGAAATATATAACCCTTGTTTAATCGTTCGGAGTCGTGGCCGACCTTTAGACGGGGTTTTTTAATTGAAACTCAAAAATAACACAATAATGACCACGACAAAGTGAAAACACACAAAATCATTGATGAAGTCAACTATATGTTGACCGACGAAACAAAGAACGACAAAAACCTAAACGCGATTGACAAGGACGTTCTAGCATTATTGCAGTTCTTTGGCAACGGAAAAATCCTACAACACAACAAGGGCGGTTGGTTTCCGCTTTCATTGAAAAAGAACCCCAAACTAAAATCTTTATCCCTTGAGGAAATGTTAGTCGAATGTGGGGTTAAGGCCAACTATACAACCATATATCGCGCCATTTCAAAATTGGTTGCGTTAGGGTATATTGAGTATAAAACAGGCTATTGGAATTATGACACGTTCAAGGGTCAATTACCTTATTTCCTTATCCTAAAAGGTACGGTTTGCCACCTCATTGACAACACCGTTTGCAATAACGTTGCAACAAACGGAATATCAGAGCGTAACAACGATATTGCAATCGCAATATATAAGGATGGGGAACAGGACAACACACAAGGCAACAGAAATACCAACGTAACACACAGAAACACAATGGATAACAAAGACATTGCAACCGCAATATATAAGGACATTGAGGGGCAAAATCGCAATAACTTTTCAAGCACCTGCAATACAGAGCGTTACAGCGATATTGCAATCGCAAAAGAGAAAGAAGAAGAACAAGAAAAAGAAATATATAAAGTTACTTACTTATTACGTGACAGTCACCAGAGCGACCCCGACCCCGTAAATAATATAACTTCCGACTTGGGAATATACGTTGACGACAATACACCCGACGTTCCCGAATGGATGGACGAATTACCCGTAACAGAACCGTTCGTGCAATACACGGATGATATACAGGGCGAGGCGATGCAGCAAACAACAAACAACACATTCCAAGCCGATGAGAGGGAAAACGACCCCGACCCCGTAACGGGTAAAGTAAATAAGATAACTTCAAGCGATGAGGGGATAGACGGAGAAAACGCCTTAAACGGCCTTAAAGTGGCCTTGGGCGTTTCTCCTACCGACATTTACGATGAGGAAACAGAAGACGACCTATCCCAAGCCGATGAGAATGACCCCGACGAACCCCAAGAAAACGAAACTTCATTAAATGCCGCTTTAAGCGACGAACGCGGTGACGGTGGAACAACTACCCACAGACAGGCCGAAAGCCTCTCAAACGGCGAGAAAACCACCTCTACGAGCGCGACAGACCCCGTAAACGATAAAGATAATAATAACTTCATAACCGATACACAGAATATGACCGTAACAGAACGTAAAGAAAAGCAAACAGAACTTTCACGTAAATGGGAGAACTTCAAAACCCAAGTACCTCAAATGCACAGAGCCGATGCGGAAATGTACTTTTCGCGTTTCCTCTCAAAGGTTGAACAATACTATACGGGAACACACATTGCCATAACCCAAGAACGATTTACGCGCGAGTTCAACGCCCTCAAACCGTTGGCAGATTGGAGCGAGGACGACGCGAAACAGGACGTTGAAATGTGGATTTCCCAAGGTTTCAACCCCGACACGCTCAAACGGTATGTAAGGCAGAAATACGGCGAGGCACACGATGAGTTTGTGATGGCGCAATGGAAACAACACCATTCAAAGCCAATCGAACTCAACCCCGAATACGTGAAAAACCCAAACGCCCCATACGTTTTGCCATTCTAAACGCGAAATTCAATTTAGCCGATATTTATAGTTGTTAAAGAAAAAAGAACGTATGGAACGAGAACACATATATAACGCAAGCAACCCCGACGGCACATTAAACGCCGTTATCCGATGGAACATTGGAGGCGTTGACCTTGTAGTTGACGGCAAAAGGAAAGCCAACGCACTGCAATTTCACGGCTACCGTTCCGCGACGCTGAATGCGCAAAGGCAACTAAACCAAACCGTCGAATGCCTGTTAAGTCTTCTAACCCCCGACACCCTCAAAGACGGGTTAAAGTGGGTGATTTCCTGTTTCCCGTGGACGCGCGAGGTGCAAACCCTGTATAAGACCAAAGGAGAAACGACCAACGCGGAGGGAACGCAGATTAAATGGTATGCCGTTTTCAGCGAGGAAAAATTAACCGTCAGTTTGTCGGGCGCGAACTTCAAGTTAGTCAATGTAAGAAGGTCTTACACCACACCCCCGACCCAACAGGAAATGCAGGACATTATAACCGACGTTCAACAGCTGTTAACCTTACCACTCAATGAGGCGTTACAGAATATACGGTTACTTTTCCACAGCGATAAATACGAATGTTTCAAACGACCCGAACCCCGACCGAAACAAGAAAAACCCGAGCCACAACCCAAGCGCGAGAAACCCAAGCCGAAACAGGATAAACCCAAGCGCGAGAAACCCAAGCCGAAACAGGATAAACCCAAGCGCGAGAAACCCAAGCCGAAACAGGAACAAACCGTATTCCAACCGAGGTACACACAGAGGACACAGGAAAAGGACGTAATGAAGACAAAAGAGGTCTTGAACGAAACAATAAACGAGGTTTTTCCCGATGACGACCGAGGCGAGGAAATGACGGGTTGGACGGTGTATGCGCACTATCAAAAAGATAGTTACTCATTGCGCGTCAATTTCCGCCTGCCGAAGTTGCTTGACGAAGAGGATGAGGATAAAGTAAGACGTATTGGTGTTTGCTTTACGCTAGGAAAATTGGATGGACCCCTTGACGAATGGAAAAACGACGTTACGGAACTATTAAAACGCATACGGGATGAGTTCACGGGCGATGTACAAAAAACTTTATTGCGTCTTCACTCATTGACTTTGCAAAAACCAAGGCCGTCACAGCGCACCGCCGAAGAGTTTGAAGACGACATTTCCGAATTAAACCTTTACCGTTTCAAGCACTACGCGCGACAGGTGACGTGGGATGAGTGGGAGCAACGAATGATGGCGGAGGAACAGGAACGGAAAAATAACAAAAAAACAACCATTAAAAACGATGGCGACCAAGAAAAAGAACGCACAACGAATAATTGAAGACTACTTAACAGAGAAGTACGGCGAGGTTCAACCGCAATGGCAGTTTACAATCAACACAATCGTTGAAAACTTACAAATGATTGAGGATTGCAGGAACGAAATAAAAAGGGTTGGACTTTACAACGACCGCACAGGGCGCAAAAATCCGTTAATCGCTACGATTAAGGACTGCCAAGCGGTGTTACTGAAGTGTTACCAACAATTAGGGTTGACCCCGTGGAGCGAAAGCAAAATTAAAGGCGAGAACGAGAACGGCGACGCGGAGTTGTTGCAACAAATAATGGGTTAAGCGCAGTATGAATGCAGGTTTACACGGACTACCCAACCAAGGTGTTAAACGGCGAAATCGTTGCAGGCTTATATATTAAACAAGCCTGTCAACGGTTTTTTGGTTGGTTGGAACGTGACGACCTGTTGTTTTTCCCCGACCGAGCCGAAAAGGTCATTAAGTTTATATCCAAGTTCCGACATTACAAGGGTAAGACCGCGAAACAGCCGTTTATCCTGTCCGATTGGCAGGAATTTATAATTTACTTCATTTACGGGTTCTATTGGAAAGCGAACCCGACCAAGCGCGTTATTCGTAACGTTTACTTGGAATGTGCGAGGAAACAAGGAAAAAGTATGTTTATTGCTGCCTTATCCTTGTATCATTTATTAGGCGATGGCGAACCAAGCGCGGAATGTTATATTGTGGCAAATTCAGCGAAACAAGCCGATAACCTATATACGATGTCGCGCACACTTGCAAACCAACTTGACCCCAAACAACGGTTTATTAAGAGTTACAGGGATAGTTTGAAGTTTGCCCCGACAAAATCATTGTTACGTACACTTTCATTCAACCCCACGGCGGCGGATGGTTTCAACGCCTCTTTTGTTGTTACAGACGAATACCACGCAGCACCGAACAGCCAAATGTACGACGTTATGAAGTCTTCGCAACTTCAACGCCTCAATCCCCTTAATATCGTTATAACAACCGCAGGGCATAACCTGTTTAGTCCGTGTTATGAAATGCGCAACACCTGCATTGACATATTAGCAGGGGTTAAGAGCGACGACACCCAAGCCGCGTTTATTTACGAACTTGACGAAAGCGACGAATGGGATAATCCAACGAACTACATTAAAAGCAATCCGAATTTAAATATAACCATTGACCCTGCCGACATAACAGCCGAAGTGAACCGAGCAAAGAATAACGAGGGAACGAAAGCGGAAGTTATGACAAAGACTTTGAATATATGGTTACAATCCGCTGAAACGTGGATTGGAGCGGATATTGTAAACAGAGCGTCCAAACCCGTTGACCTCAAAGAATACAGCGGAATGACCTGTTACGTCGGGGTAGATCTTGCAGCCGTTTCCGACCTTACAGCCGTTTCGGTTCTAATTCCGACCGACAACAAATTTGTCTTTAAAACTTGGTATTTCCTACCGTCCGACACATTGAAAACGGGCGTTAATTCTCAATCTTACTTAAGGTATAAAAGGAACGGACAACTAAACGTCACGCCAGGCAACGTGACCGATTATGACTATATTTTGAACAAAATAATGTCGTTGCAGACCGATTATAACCTGTATATCGCAGGAATTTATTACGATAGTTGGAATGCCACGCAATTTGCCATTAACGCGACCGCACAGGGTTTGCCGATGTTCCCGTATTCACAGAGTATTGGCAGTTTCAACAAACCGACAAAGGAGTTTGAACGCCTCATTAAATCCGACCGTATAACCATTGACAACAACGACATAACAAGATGGTGTTTATCGAATGTGGCATTAAAGACCGATTGGAACGACAACGCAAAACCCGTGAAAAGCGGCGCGGACAGCGAGAAAATAGACGGTGTTATTGCCATTTTACAGGCATTGGCAGGATATTTAACAACGGTTCAATGGGATAATACAATTACGGTTTAACGGACTATTTATAAAGAAAACAGACATTAGGATTTATGGCATTTTGGAACAGAAAACAGAAACAGGAACAACGCGGACTTGACAACCCCGACGCATATATTGTTAGTCCGTATGGTAATTTGGGGTTGACATTCGGCGATATGGTAAGGCAACGCAGCACAATGAGCATTTCAGCGGTTTACAGATGTGTTGAATTGATTAGCGATGCAGTCGCAATGCTGCCCATTAGGGTTAAGGACGGGAACGACGTAATAACAAACCATTCGTTATATACCGTATTCAGCAACCGTGACAATATCATTGGCAAATACAACTTAATTAAACTTCTTATTCAATCCGTACTCTTAAGGGGCAACGGTTTTGCCTACATTGAGCGCAACGGCGATGGCAGCGTTAAAAACCTACGATACATTGAAAGTGGCGACGTTTCCATTGTGTATGATAAAATGAAAAACACGCTTTACTATCAATGCCCGACCGTATCAAACAAGCGTATTGAACCAATCAATATGTTACATTTACGCAAAAACACGTATGATGGCGTAAACGGAATAAGTGTAATATCGTTTGCGGATAACTCACTAAAGATTACCAAGGCAAGCGAGGCAAGCGCGGAAAACTTCTATTCCCGTGGCGGCAACCTGTCGGGCGTTCTTACCGTTCAAGGTCAGTTAAACGCACAGCAAAGGCAGGATATTATTACAAATTGGAACACGGCATACAGCGGAGGCGGACAGGGAATTGCAGTGCTACAGGGCAATATGCAGTATCAGCCAATCCAAGTAAACGCGAGGGATGCGCAACTAATAGAGGCGCGACAATACAACGTCCGTGACATTGCCCGTTTCTTTGGTGTTGCTCCAAGTATGCTAGGTGACAACGAGGGCGCGAGTTATGGAAGTGTTGAGGCAAACCAACAGGCGTTTATACTTCATACCGTTATGCCTTATGTTTCAATGTGCGAAACGGAATTTTCCCGTAAACTATTAAAGGGAACTGAAACCGCCTTTAAAGTTGACTTCGATGAAACATATTTGTTAAAGGCAGACAAGGCAGCAACGGCAAACTATTATTCCGCGATGGTCAACAACGGCATTTTGACCCGTAACGAGGCACGGCGCGAACTTGGGTATTCCGACGTTGACGGCGGCGACAAACTCATTATGGCATTCACTAAAATAGACGACAACACCATTGGCAGCGATGGCGACGAAAAATAAAACAGCAGGATATTTATTTATTATGGAAACTAACACAGAGATACGCAGCATATCCAACCCCGAATTGAGGGTTGACAAAGAAAGTCGCATTGTAGAGGGTTACGGGGTTGTGTTTGAAAGTCAATCCGAAGACCTTGGATTTTATGAAACAATCCACAGGGGAGCAATTACAACCGACACGATCAACGACAGCGATATATTTTGCAGGTTCAACCACGACAACAACAAAATACTTGCACGTTCAAAGAACGGCAAAGGTTCACTTTGTTTGGAAGTCGACGACCGAGGCGTTAAATATATGTTTGAGGCCCCGAAAACCGCGTTGGGCGATGAGTTGCTTGAATACCTTGAACGCGGCGACATTACCGCGAGTTCCTTTGCATTTACCATTGACCCCGAAGACAAAAGCGCGGAAAAATGGAGCAATCGCGATGGCAAACTATATCGTGACATATACCATATAAACAGGTTATACGATGTCGCCCCCGTGTTTCAACCTGCATACGAGGCAACAAGCTGTTCAAAGAGGTTTGACGAAGTGAAAGCCACAGCCGACGAAATCAACGGAATTTTGAACGCGCTGAAAGACGAAATCAACGCACTTTAAATTTCAAAATAACAGACTATTTATATTTAAAAATACACATTAAAAATGAATAGTGTTGAAATTTTAGAACGTAAAGCAACCCTTAAGGATGAGGCGCAAAACCTTATTGAAAACGCACGGGTTGAGATACGCACATTAACAGACGAAGAAAACAACAGGTTCAACGAGATTAAACAGGAACTTGAAACCCTCAATGAGGAATTACGCAGCCTTGAAACTACCGTTGAATTGCCTGTTGAAACCATAACCGAAATAAATAACAATTCTAATATTAGAACGAAAATGAATAAAACTTTCAGTCTTTTGGCCGCAATCCGTAACGTGGCCGAGAACAAACAGCAGGACGCTGTCAGTCAAGCAGTCATTGACAAAGGCGCACAGGAAATGCGCGACGCAGGCATTAATTTTGTCGGTCAAGTTCAAATCCCGATGGCCGAGGAATACCGCACCGTTACCGTTAGCACAGAACACGATGACGTTGTTGCAACCGACTTAATGGACGTTTTGGAACCACTTCACGCCAAATCAACCCTTATTCAGTCGGGCGTTAAGTTCCTGTCAAACCTCAAAGGCGATGTTCAGTACCCTGTAATGTCAAGCATTAACGCCACTTGGGAAGGCGAGACCGCCACAACCCCTGCAAGCACACCGACTTTCAGCAATGTAAAACTTCAGCCAAAAAGAATGTCAGTTGTTGTGCCTATTTCAAAACAATTCCTTATTCAGGATTCAGTAAGTGCTGAACAGGCCATTAGAAACGAAATTGTAAACGCAATTAACGCCAAGTTGGAGGCAACAATTTTAGGTTCTGCCAACGGTTCAGCCACACAGCCAACAGGCCTTTTCTATTCAGCAAGCGCACTTCCTACCGTCAGTGACTTTGAAGACATTTGCGATATGGAAGCCGATATTGAAACGGCCAATATGGACGGTTACTCATATATTTGCAGTCCTAAAGCCAAAGCCGCTTTACGTGGTATGGCAAAGGGCGAGAACGTCAGTGAAAACGCCTATTCACACGGCGAAATTGACGGTGTTAAAGTGTTGACCACTTCAAACATTGCCAACAAGGGTATTATTTGCGCTGACTTCTCAAATATGGTACTTGCTCAATTCGGCAACCTTGATATTACCGTTGATAACGTCACACTTGCTGCCGACGGTTGCATTAGACTTATTGTAAATACCTACTGGGATTTCAAAGTCCTTCGCGCTGGTGCTTACAAAGTGGCCAACGTCGCTTAATGAAATCTTAACCGTTAAGTCATCATACACTCTATTTTTGTGGGGTTACGGCTTGTTCCTAACCCCATTTTTATTTTGACGGGATATTTATATTAAAACACCATTGGAAATGTACGTGACACTAGAATTGGCAAAACAGCATTTGAACATTGAAAGCACCTACACGGGCGACGATGTATATATAACCCACTTGATAGAGGTTGCAGAAACGACCGTTGAAAAGCATATTGACTACCATTTGGAAGACTATATCGACGAAGACCAAACCGAACTTCCAAAGCCGTTGCAACACGCAATATTGTTGTTTGTGGGCGATATGTATATGAGCCGTGAAAGTAACGCATACGGAATAAGCGTTTCGGAAATCCCGTTTAGTTACGATTACTTATTGAGCCTATACAAAGACTACAGCGGACTATACAGCACTTCAACCGAGGAACAAATGATTGACGAAATATGCCGTCACACGTACATTGACCAAACAACAGGCGACGTGGTCATTGATCCCACCTATAAAAAGAATTGCTTAATGTGTGGTGGCGCGAGGTCAAGAGCCTACAGGCGTTTGTTTAAACTCATTCTTGAAAGCGCACATATTGATAATAACGGCGATTTAATCATTGGTTAATATGAGGGCAGGACTATTGACTGAAACAATACAGATTTTGCGGCCTGTGGTTGAGAAAAACGCGGTTGGTGAACAAGTGACCACATACGTTGAGAAAATGACCATACGGGCGCGAAATGTGGTGCATAGAGAGGCACAAACCAATCTTAACGGGGATATAGCATACCCGAAGACATACACGTTGGAAGTCCGCATTTTTCAACCTGTAGACGACTACGACAGAATAAGATGGAACGGCAAAGACTACACCATTACAAGCATTGAAATTGATCGTCCGTTGATGTGCAAAAGGCTTGAAATAACCGAGGTCAACGAGTAACGCCCGATGAGCAAACAAACCACCATAACGACCAATGCCGATGAGGTGTACAACAAGTTCCTTGAACTTACAACCAAGGAAATGAAAAAGGCGTTGAAACAGGGCGTTGGGAAAGCGGCGAACCAATTAAAGAATGCAACAAAAAAGAGCCTTAAACAAGCATTGCCCGAAAGCAACAGAAAAGGCAAATACAATGACAAACTTGTTGACGCGGTGAGGCGTTCCAAGGTTGAGGAAAACAAGAACCACGAAATATCAACCAAGGTTCATATAATGGGCGTTAAAAACACAGGCAGTGGCACGTTCCGTTTGCGGTTCTTTGAAAAGGGTACGGGATTAAGAAAAACACGTAAGGGTTACAACCGAGGTTCTATTAACGCGCTTTATTTTTTCCGCAACGCGAACGCCACATTCCAACAGGAATATGACAAGATACTGACCGACGAAATAAACAAGGTCATTGACAAAATAAACAGACAGAAATTGAAATAAAACGATGGTTGAAATTGCAGAGGTAACAAAACAGATATATTCTACATTAACGGAGGTTCACAACAATGTATTTCCCATTGTGGCAACAGAGGGCGCGAACCTGCCATTTATAGTGTTCGACCGTTCAAACGCTTATGATGTCGGCACAAAGGATGGAAACCAACTTGAACTATCATTTAATATACGTATTGTTACCAGCACTTATTTTGAGGGGTTGACCCTTGTTGATGATATAAGGCGAAAACTACGTAAAAGCGAGTTGAAACCTACGTTGACAGGCGCAAGCGAGGAATACACGAACGACGGTTTTGTTCAAACAATTTCAATTTCAATTTAAAGGGATATTTATATATAAAATAACGATTACAAACATACATTTTGCAAAATGAGCGTAACACCAAAACAGATACAAAAAGGCGATGACCTTATGGTTTTCATTCAGACCGGAACAGGTCAGAGCGCCACAACCAAAAGTATTGCGTATGCAACCGCACACACATTGACATTGACCGCTGAAACTGCAAGCGTCAACAGCAAAGACCACGGCGTTTGGACTGGTAACGAGGTTAACAAGCGTTCGTGGGAGATTACAAGCGAAAACCTTTTCACGGATGAGGACTACAGCACCCTTTTCGACGCTTGGAAAGACGGCACTAAATTAAGCCTTGTTTGGGGCAAAAAGGCAGAGGCCGACACCGTTGTTGTAGCCGATGGCGACGCAGCCAACTACACCGTTAAGAAGACAGGAACGGGCACAATGTATTGGAGCGGTTCAGCCTATATTACTTCATTGACCGCCAATGCCAACACAGGCGAGAAAGCAACCTTTAGCGTTACTTTCACAGGCACAGGCGCGTTCACCAAAACGACCGTTTCATAAAATTATTTTGTTTCTTTTTATTTCTTATTATTCGGGATTGGTTTTAGCCAATCCCTTTTTCGTTTCAGCGGACTATTTATATACATAAAACAAAGATAAAAATGAACGTATTAAACACAGAATTGAAAAACACATTCCGCGCACATATCATATATGAGCAGATAACGGAAAAGACCTTTGCACCAAAGAACCTTACAGACATTATTACATTCTTTTATTCAACGGTTATGGCTTGTAACAACGAACTGACCATTACGTTTGATGAGTTCTTAAATTACCTTGACGAAAACCCCGAAAAACTCAACGAGTTTGTAACGTGGTTGACCGAACAGGATAAAAGGCAACAGGGATTAGCACCCAAGGCAGATGAGGAAAAGAAACCGACCATTAAGCAACCAACAAAAAAAAAGAGGTCACAGAGTTAATGCGTATGTTGGTTTTTGAGTTCCGCGTGGTCAGTTATGATTACTTCTTAAAAGAACTTCAACCGTGGGAAATAACCAACTTAATTGAGGCGATACCGTATGCGGACAGAAACCAATGGGAACAGACCCGACTAAAGATATTTTCAACGGCCTCAATGTTCAGCAAAAACCAACTGACCGTAACGGATATAATGCGGTTCAAGTGGGATGAGGAACAAGGCGAACCGCAAACAGACATAACCCAAACCGACATTGACCGACTGAAACAACAAGCAAAATTATTTGAAAAGAACCTTTAACCAACGATGGCAGATTATAAAACCCGATTAACCGCTGACACTTCACAGCACGACCAAGCATTAAAAAAGAGCGCGCAACAGGTGTACGCGTATAAAAAGAACACCGAGGAAACCGACAAAAGCATTGGAAAACTGACGGGCAAATTCAGCAAATTTGCAGGGGTTTTGGGCGTGGCAAAAATAGCGTCCGAGGGCTTCAACAGCGTAATGAGAAACAACCAAACAATCGCGGATAACTTCGGGCAGACAATGGAAGTGGCAAAACGCATTTCCGATGAATTTTTCTATTCAATCAGTACGGGTGACTTCTCAAACCTTATTAACGGGTTGGGTTCTGCCATATCAGCGGCCAAAGACTATTACAACGCGCTTGACAACCTACAGACATTGCAGTTGGGTTTGATTGGAGAAAACGCCCGACTTGACAGCGAACTACAGAACGCCCGATTGAGGGTAAGACAGGGCGACAAAAGCGCGGTTGACGATATAAAACGCATTTCCGACCAAATGTTAGGCAACGTTAAAAAAGAACGCGAGGCCATAAACAAAACATTGGATGCGATGATACGGGCAAATTCAGTTGGTACGGGTTCAAGCGGAAAATACGATGCAACCTTTAACCGTGGTTTTGGCGTTGAACAAGTGCAAGAATGGGTTAGCGACACAAAGAAATTTGCAAGCGCGGTTGGGATGGCAGAGGCCAAATGGAAACAATTGCAGGAAACGGCCAAAGAATACAACAATATGAACGGCATACACGCGCAGGTTGCAGCCGCTGAAGCTGAATACAAGGCAATGAAAAGTCTTTACGACAAAATGAGCGATGGCGAGAACCTGCAAGCCTTTGAACAGCAATATTCCAAAATGTACCAACTTTCAAGTCAATACGACCAACTACAGCAACGTAACTTAAGATATACAAAGGAACTAGGCGCGGACAAAACAACCAAACCAACCACAACAACGGTTAAGGTTAAAGCAGAGTTTGAAAAAGGCAGTATCGCCGACTTGGAACAGCAAATAAGGGCGTTGCAGAACCGATTGAACAACGAGAATTTGAACGGTGGGCAACGCAGGGCATTGACCGAGGAAATTGAATTGTTGCAATTCAAAAAACAGGCCATTGAAGACAGCGCAAAACCGCTTGAAAAGATGGCCAATATCATTGACGAAATGCCCAAACTTGACGGTGCAATAATTGATGGTGACGCGATAACGGCAGAGTTGCAAAAGGTCATTGACAAAATAGAGGAAACAGGCATTACGATTGAGGATTTAGAAAACCTTGAAAATGTCGGTGACAGCGTCGGTTATATTGGTGACGCTTTCCAATCCGTTGCAGGCATAATGGATGAGGAAAGCGGAAAAATGTTTTCGGCGATTGGCAACAGCATTGCGGCAATAGGTGAAATGATAGCCAAAGTTAGTGCATTGATGTTGGCCAATGGTGCAGCGTCCGCAATGGAACTTCCACCACCTGCCAACTTTGCTGCATTGGCAGCGGTTGTGGCAGCGGTCACAAGTGTAATTGCAAGCATACAGAGTGTAGCAAGTCAGGGTTTCGCGGATGGTGGAATTTTCCAAGGCAAAACGACTATAGGCGATTATAACTTTGCCCGTGTAAATGCAGGTGAAATGATACTTAACAACAGGCAGCAACAACACTTGTTTAACCTGTTGAACAATCCGACAATTTCAACGAGTTCAACCGACGGTGGCAACGTAACATTCACCATACACGGCAGCGACCTGCAAGGCACATTGAATAACTATAATAAAAGGGTTAACAGGGTTAGATAATGGCAAACAGATATTACGGCGACTTTCGCAGCATTGACACTTCAAACGACCCAAACGGGCAACGTTACAGGGTTGTTATTTTTACGGGTTACAATGGCGGCGACCCCTACGAATACTTTGAAATCATAATACCCCACCAGCAAGGATATGACGAATACGTTGGAAGAATGCCGATTAACAACACTTCAATAACAATGGCAGACAACCCGTTTACCGTCAATTACGAGGGTGACGCGGAAAACATATATAAGCCTTACAGGTGTAGCACGGCAACAATAAGTTTCCGACAATCCAATATAAATTTGTCGTTCCTCAACACAAACGGGACTTCAACGTTGGTTTTGTTGCTTAAGTGGAAAAACGAGGTTGTGAGAGAGGGCAACAGATACCGTAACACCGTAACAGGCGAAACCCTCAATATAACGCGAGTTGTTCAACACCCTACAGGCCCCGCCCCCGTTGTATGGTATGAGGGTTTTGAACCAATGAAAGAAGACAATTTTTGTTTCAACGTCGAATGGGTGGGATTTAGCACCCCCGAAACATTCAGTATGGATTACAGCCACGTAACCGACACTTTCACGTTGAACGCCCAAGATGCGTTTTCAACCCTGCAATACCAAAAATATGATTGGATAGGAAACGAGGAAAACACCGTTGTTTCGTTTGCTGACACGTTTTTTGATTTCCTGCAAAAACTAGGAACCTACAGAAAAATATACGTTACCGATACGTTCAAATTTCCCGATGTCTCAAACAATGTTCTATCCCTCATATATAGTCAGCAAAACAACAACTTCGACGAAGACGGGAAACCAACAAACCAACTTGACACGCTGACCCAAATATTAACGTATTTAAACTTAACGGCGATACCCTATAAAAACAACCTCATTTTGACCACTCCAAACGCCATTACAGAGGGTTGGAACAATTATTATGTCTATTCCCTGCCATATAACGGTTATGTTATGAACTGGCCGTTGCAGGGCGCGGAATACACCCCACAAGGACAGGAATATTTAAGCGACGATTACACCATTACAGCGGATAGTTTCGCCGATGGTGGAACAACCATTTCAACCTGCAATATGTATGGCGTTGTTACAGCGAACGTGGATAATTACGACGTGAGCGACCTAATGCCCGACATTGACGATAAAGACACGTTTGTTGCGGACGATAACGCATTGGTCAACTACTATTCGGAGGAAGTGACAGAAAGCGGAGAAACCACCACAAATTACTATTGTTGGGAGCGGAAAAATGTTGCTATTCCTGCAAACGGTAAGATAACTTTAAAGCATTATAAAAAAGACCTTTTCGGCGGTGGATGGAGCGACGAAGAAGAACAAAATCCGAGTATGTCAGACTTCACAAAACCAGGGTGTTTCCTCATTGAACACAGCGGTTTCCAACAGACACAGACCCCAAACACATTGCCCTTAAACAGCAATTACGGACGCGATTTTTATTTCTATGCAGCGCGTATGGTCAACGGTGGCGTTGTTGGGACACGCGCGGACAATATGCACAACAAAAACAACCATTGGCAACCGATGTTGGTTTTTGAAAGTGAAAATATACCGATGTTCGCAGGGGATAACCTCAATATTTGCGGTTCGTGGATTTTCTACAGGCAAAAGGACAACAAAACCACTTTGCCCCCTTATACATTCGAGGCAAAAGAGGCAAAGAGCAGGGCGCACACAGGACAATTAAACACCTTGTATAACTACGTATGGGGAAAAGTCCGTGTCGGTGACAAATGGTTGACCAACGACGGTGAAAACTATACGTGGCAATCCAACGAAACGTTTGTCAAACTATATATTGATTGGTTTGATGGCAAACTGGCATATTCAACCGATTACGGTTTCAAACAGACCAACCGCAATATAAAGGGTTCGTGTGTTCCATTGCCCATTACAGGGAATAATGTTATGTTTGGCAATGTACATATTGAACTTGACAGACCCATTGGAACGTATTATTATTGTTGTACGTCCGCATTGTTGCAGGATTTTGAAGTTAAAATTATAACCGTTGATGGAACATATAACAGGAACGTCGAATTTAAAACCGAGGTAAGCGCGGACAACACAACCGACTATAACGTTGACTGCAAAATTGGAAGTCAGCATACGAACGGCGCGTTGTGGAGCGAGGCAGTGAGAGGAAACGCAGGAACACTAAAGAAAATGACACGTACATATAATGTGACCACGGGCAATTACTATTTCCCCGAACAACATATTACAAACAATATTGCAAACCAATATTCAACCCCTACAATCAGTCTGCAAATGACCGTTCACAACCGATTAACGCCTTATTCCTGCATAACGTGGCCAAGGATGGCAGGTAAAAAGTTTATACCCGATACAATCCAAATTAATTATGAATACGAAACACAGGATATAGGAATAACCGAGATAAAACCCCCGTCAACGCTGACCACCACACGCAGGAACACAACAAGGAACTACAGACGCAACCGCGATTTAATCTTTAACGGCGACAGGGTGACAAACTCAAACCCCGTCACGCTGACCAATCCCCAAGTTTTGATTGTTGGAACTTTCAGCGAGAACAACGGATATTTGGAATATTCAGGACTTGAAACCGAGGTTGGAAACATAACGTTACAATCCAACTTCAACGCTTGTAATATGCAGTTGTCAATCCCCAACGATATGACCGACGAAATACAATTTGAGGTTGAAAACGGCGCGTTGGTTGTGACTACAAATTAAGATTTGCAGACTATTTATAAGTAAAGAACAAAACACCGATGGCGACATACAATTTAGGCAGATTTATTTTAAACCCAAGGGGCAATTACAGCAGTTCCGCGACATATAACAAACTTGACGTTGTGTTATACAACGGAAGTTCCTATATTTCCAAGTCCGACAGCACCACAAACAAAGTGCCGACCAATACAACTTATTGGCAGTTATTGGCACAGGCAGGACAAGCGGTTTTAACGCCACAACAGGAACAAGAAATTATCCAAACTTTGGTTGACGGTGGCGTTGTGGTTGACCCCGAATATAACACGTTCACCACCGAGGAAAAACAGAAACTTGCAGGATTGAGCAACGCAAACAACGGCACACTTACCGTTAATTATGCAGGTTCACGCCTTGGAACGTTCACCGCGAACCAATCAACCAACACAACCGTAAATATACCGTCCCCGAATGACGGTGTTATTACCTTTGTCCGAGAGGATGACCCAAGACAGGTTATTGGCAAAATCAGCACCAACCAAAAGGAAAACGACACAATCATTATTCCTGTCGGAGGTGGCACAGGGACGGCGAACAACGGGCAATTGACCATACAGCAAGGCGGCACAACCGTTGGCACATTCACGGCCAACCAAGCCACAAACACAACGGTCAACATTCCCAACAATGCGTTAACAATTAGGGTAAACAACACCACCGTCGGCACATATACACCGAGCGCGACACAGACCGTAAATATTACCGTTCCCGAAAACGTCAGCGAGTTGGCCGATGCGGAGAACTACCCAACAAAAAGGGGTTACACAAGCGACAGCGACAACACAACAAATGACACGTTGGATGGCGCTTGCACCATTTCCAAACTGAAAACAAACTACGTCTATTATTGCACCAATGCAAGCCAATTGAAAGTAGAGGATTACGACTACGACACAACGGATGAGGTAAGAAGTATAACCGAACCCGTAACGTATATATACGTTGAATGCCGCGACGATTTCAGCGTTTCAACCCCTGCCAACACAAAAGTAATAAGGGAGGGCGCACCGCTTGATTTACTCAACGGTTCAAAGTACCTAATAACCGTTATTGGTGATGTATGGAAAGCGGAAACGATAGGATAAACAGGACTTGAAAATAATTGCAATTATACCATATATAACAAATGATTAAATATAACCTTGGGCGTGTGATGCCTAAATATGTAGGGGAATACAACCCAACCACCGTTTACGACGAAATGGACATTGTATTGTACGGTGGAAGTTCCTTTATTTCCCTGCAACCCGAAAACACAGATCACACCCCTACAGAGGGCGAAAACCCTTATTGGGGATTGGTGGCTAAACACGGAGAGCGCGAGAGCCTAACCCCCGAAGAAATACAGGCCATTGAACGCGAGATTTACGACATATTGGTTGAACAGGGCGTTGTTTTTGATAGTCAATATAACCACACACAAAACGACTACAGCAACGCAGACAAAGCCGTTGTTACGGATATTAAACAGAACCCCGACAAATATGTCAATCAACAGGCAGATTGGGACGAACAGGACACAACAAAAGCAACCTACATTAAAAACAAACCGAGCGTTATTGACGACCCCGACTATATCCACACGGACAACAACTTTACGGATGCACTTAAAACCAAACTGCAAAGCCTTAACCCCAACGCCGAACAGAATGTTCAAAGCGATTGGAACAACACGGACACAAACAGCGACGCATACATTAAGAACAAGCCGACCATACCGACACGCACAAGCCAATTAACGAATAACTCAAACTTTGTTGTTGATGCGAACTATACCCACAACCCCAACCCGTTCACGGATGCGTTAAAAGACAAATTGGAGAGTACAAACGTATTAACCGACACAATGGTTAATAAGATTAACGGCATTGTACCCGAACCTGTCGAAACCGTCGTTACAGATACACGCCTAACTATTACCAACCTACAAGGCAATTATGTATATAGATGTGTGAACCCGTTGATCAACCTGCAAATACAGAATGTCAACGTTGGTTATGTTCCTACCCTCTTTTACTTTACAACGGGTGACACCTTTGTTTGGCAGTTCCCTAATGCGCTTAAAAGTACGCAGTACGTTGACTTTGATCACAACCAAAGTTATGTTGTGGCAGTTATGAATAACATATTGACTTATTCCGAGTTGGTACAATAATAATGCGTTAAACAGACATAAACGATGTACAAATACTTTATCATTATATGGGATGCGTTCAACAAATGGATACGCGATTTTAACAACGACTTTAGCAACGACTTTGCCAACTAATATAATACGTTAATGGAATAAGGAAAATGAATAAGTTAGACAGACATAAATTTTGGTTGGCGGTGTTCTTATGTGTTGCAGGGGTTGCACTTCTGTTCGTTGGAATGTTGGTTAACCCTGTTGGTATTATTAACCCGTCAGTCATTGGCGGAGCAGGTGAACTATTCTTAACCGCTGGCGCGATACTTGGCATTGATGCAATCTACAGCAAGAAACTGACCGACATTGTCAAGGAGTTCACCAAGGCGGATGAGGAAAGCAAAAAGGCAGGATAAGATACAATCCATATATAATACGTTCTTTTTCAGCGCGTTGCAGTTACCTGTGGCGCGTTTTGTTTTCAATCCCCCCGTCGTATTTTTTTGTCGCTCAACGTTTTAAACCACGCCCCCAATCTTTTTCACACGCACGGCAAATTTCAAACCTTACCAAATGTTAAAAATTTGTCGGGGTCGGTTTTTGTTCGTACATTAGGCTCGTTCAATTAAAATATAAATAATATGTACAATTTCAGCGAGTTAACAAAGAAGTCCACCTACGACAAGAAACGCAGTATTCTGTTTAACAGCATTTTAGGCAAGAAAGATCCACGGGCGATGATGTTTTCAAACTTCAAACCCTTTGAATTTCAAGCAGATGGCTTAACGTTCTATTCCGTGGAACAACGTTTTCAGTGGTTAAGATTGGCGCAACGTCCTGACTTTCAAAAGAATATAATGAAGTACGGGTTGGAAGACAACGGCCACAACGTAAAACACTATAGTTCCCGACCGAATGTTAAACCCGTGTTGAACAATGATTATGAACAACTTGTAGTATGGATGCGCGAGTGCCTGCGCTACAAACTCCAATATTGCGAGGGGTTCAAGGATGAGTTGTTGAAGACGGGCAATGTGGACTTGGTCGAATACTCAACTTGGGGTGATGATTTTTGGGGTGCTGTCGGGCAAAAGGGCAACGGCAAAACCCTTACAGGCGCTAACGTCACGGGCAAACTACTAATGGAGTTACGCGACGAACTGACGCAGGGCAAGGCAACACAGGACATTGAGGAAGACGACGAGGAACTATCCAACGACTATTTGAATAATCCCTATTATCTACAGAAAAAAGAAGTATTAGAGGACATTGACGAGGGGTTTGGACTGCCACCGCTGCAACGGGTTATCTTTAACTTCGGTAAAAAGAAAATCCAATTTACAAGTGAAAACTTCTGTCTATTAAGCGTTTACGACAAAGGGGAAACAGTCGAATTTGATGTAAAATATTAAACTACAATAACTTATAGCGTTCTACCTGTTTCGACAGGTGAAAAAGGGGTGAAATTTTCGGATTTTGCCCCCTTTTTTGTCTTAAAAAGCACTCATTTTCAGTGGGGTTAAATGTTAAAAATGCCTATTTGGTATTAGTGTAATACATTGTTTTATTGCCCCTGAAAACCAAAAAATGCCCCCTTGGTATCAACTACCTGATAACCACCTATTAACTCCCTACCAACTCCCTACCAACTCCTACCACGGTAGGAGTTGGTAGGGAGTTGGTAGGGGGATGGTAGGGGGATG
>JAEEGL013310780.1_pt1 | contig 23862 bp, 21 predicted proteins | sample 9134231 | NCBI WGS metagenome assembly JAEEGL01 (sample SAMN16246548, study PRJNA631951) | gut metagenome | biome: gut microbiome; feature: rumen; material: fiber-attached | host: Bos | place: Iran: Karaj | collected 2018-10 | reverse complement strand
CGATCTTCCACTCGCCCTCGAATTCTTCTTTATCGACCCAGAACCACGCGTGCCAGCCGTAACCGGAGTTTACTTTATATTCTTTCATTTTCCGCACCTCGCAGTATTTCATAAAGTCCGTCCGTGAAATCACGATAATGCGGAGGAAATCTTTGCGATCCTGTCGCGTATATTTCTTTTCCTTCGTTTACGGTAGCTTTGAAAATAAAATTCTTGCCGTCCTTGATCCCTTTCGGATGCTTTCCGTGGAATCCGTCCCACGAAAGCAGACGGCAGCGATTCATCAGTTTCAGCGCTCGTCCGGCGGAGCATACGGCGCGTTTATCGAGATGACGCACCTCCTCCCCGTCGCTGTATCCGATTTCGTATTGCGAGACTTCTGCTTCATCTCCGCTCATCACGATCTCATAATCGGTCACGTGGCGCATCCCGCTTGTATGAAGCGTGACTGTTTCAAAGGATCTGATCCTCTCGAACAACCCGATAATGCTTCTCATTCCTATTTCCGCCTTTCACGTCTATTCGGGATCTGTGGGTCTGACTGCTTCTTGAAATGATACACAATCAAGCTCGGATCAGAAATACTTTTTCATCACACGCGAATAATCGCGTCTGGCATTGAAAACAGCCATGACATAGGATGTGTTTTCCTCCGGCTTGTACAGGTAGAACAAAAGATAATCGCCGTGGACAAAAAATCTGAGCCCGTTGCTGATCAGAACGCGATCGTGCGGTATCGCACCGCTTTCGGGGTGGTCTTCAAGTATGCGGCACTTCTCCCGAAGCTCGGCAACAAATCTCCTGGCGGTTTCCCTGTTCTTTGATTGCTCGGCGATATATACCGCAATATCGCGCAAATCCTGTATTGCGGTCTCGGTGAATCTGATCCTGTATTTCATACGTCAAGAGTCTCCAGATCAGCCAGGATCTCATCAAACACGGCGTCGGAGTCCTGAACCCTGCAGAGTTTTATATCGTCCATTGCCTGCGCAAGATGTGCGTATACGGCGATTTTTGCTTCAAGTTCGGAAATATACTGCTGCTGATCCTGATAATCCTCATGACTGAGGATCACCGTATCTTCCTTGCCGTTTACGGTTATAGCGACGGGAGACTCTCTTGTCAATGCAGATATCTGCGCGTAATTGGTTCTTATATCCTTGGACGGACGAATTGATAGTTTGTTATTCATGATCGTCTTTTCCTCCTTTGTTCCGGTAGTCATATTATATCACAATTATGCTACGGTGTCAACAGTATATGCTGATTTCAGGCCGGCCGTTGTGTTTTCGGCCCCCCTGTGATATAATGAGACGAGATCAAACGCATTGTTCGGGAGGACTTATGAAGACTGCTTCCATTTTCTTCAGCGCCGGGCAGGGACCGGCCGTTTACCCCGATTCTCCCTCCTTCGCGGGAGACAGCGTCCTCGCCATGGTGAGGACGGAAACGGGCGACCGGATCGCCTCTGTCGGCCCGGTCTCGTCCGAATTCGTCTCCGACGGGACTGCCATGATGGACGGCGAGACCGTCACGCTTTCTCCGCTGACGCACGGGAACGCCGCCGTTCTGCGGCGGGTCCTCCCCTTCACCGCCCCCTCGCAGGTTCTGACCCGCGCCAGGACCATCGGCCTCGGCGACCGTCTCGGGCTGGCCGGCGACGGTCACATCGCCCTGCTGAAGAAGCACGCCGACGTTTTTCCGATCCTCGCCCAGCAGTCCATGCGGGAGCTGAGTCTGACCGAACGGACGTTCGAGGACGTTCTCGACAGCGCCACCTTCGCCGTTTTCCGTCAGGGATTCCGACGGGGCTGGGGCGCCGACGGCGACCATCTGAAGAACGCGGCGGACATCCGGAACGCCCTGGACATCGGCTACACGATGATCACGCTCGACTGCGGCGAACACATCCGCACTCAGTACGCGGACCTGTCCGACGAGGATGCGGCGGAGCAGGCCGCCCGTCTCGGGATCGGCACGGATTCGCTCCGGCCCTTCTACGCCGGCACCGTCTTCTCCGTGGAGGGGAACGAGATCTCCTATACGGAAGGCGCGCTCGCGCGTCTCCTGCTCGTGTACGGAGACATGCTCGAATTCGCGACGGAGATCTACCATACCGTGATCGCGCCGCACCGCGGAGCCGACTTCGAGATCTCGATCGACGAAGTCATGAATCCGACGTCTCCCGCCGAGCATTTCTTCATCGCCTCCGAACTGATCCGCCGGGGCGTGCGCCCCGCCACCGTCGCGCCGCGCTTCTGCGGCGAGTTCCAGAAAGGCATCGACTACATCGGCGATCCCGCCGAGTTCGAGCGGGAAATGGCGGTCCATGCCGCCATCGCGCGCCGCTTCGGATACAAGATCAGTGTCCATTCCGGTTCCGACAAGTTCTCCGTCTTCCCTGCGGTGAACCGGCAGACGAGAGGCGTCTTCCACGTGAAGACCGCGGGCACCAACTATCTGGAAGCCATGCGGATCGTGGCCGAGAAGGAACCGGCGCTCTACCGCGCGCTCCACTCCTACGCCCTTGAGCACTTCAACGAAGCGACCCGGTACTACCACGTGACGACGGACCTCTCGAAGATCCCGGACATCCGGTCGATCTGCGACGCGGAACTGCCCGGCCTGTTCGGCCTGAACGACGCCCGCCAGCTCATCCACATCTGCTACGGCGTCCTTCTCACGGCGAGAAAGCCGGACGGCTCCTTCCTCTTCCGGGACGACCTCTACACGGTCTGGGACGAGTACCGCGCCGAATACGCCGCCGCGCTCGACGCCCATATCGGACGCCACCTCGAACTGCTCGGCTGCTAATCCGATATCCACCATCACGGAGGAGAAGATCCGATGAGACTGAGAGAATACGAAATCGATCTCTGCGGGACGTGGAAGTTCATCCCGGACCGCTTCGACACGGGCGGCGAAGAGGGATACATGGCTCCCGCGTGCGACACGTCCCTCTGGCGGGAGGCCGAGATCCCCTGCACTTTCGAAGAGGCGGCGCAGGAGATGACCGGCTACCGCGGCGCGTTCTGGTTCCGGCGGACCTTTACGGCGGACCCGTCCGCGGACGGGCTCCTCTGGCTTGAGTTCGCGGCGGTCAACTACCGTGCGGACGTCTGGATCAACGGGATCCAGGTCGGGACCCATACGGGCGGCTATCTTCCCTTCCGGTTCGAGGTCTCCCGTTTCGTCAAACCGGGCGAGAATCTGCTCTGCGTCCGGGTTGACAACCAGCTGGTCTGCGGGATGCTGCCCCCGGCCCATTTCTGGCGAGGCCACGGCGGGATCATCCGCCGCACCGGCCTGTACCGGACGCCAGAATGCTATATCGATTCCGTCCGGATCGAAAAAACCGGAGACAGGATCCGGTTCACGACGAGGGCGGTCAACGCCTCCGCCGAGAAAAGACCGTTCCTGATCCGGCACGAATGCGCGGGTCGCTCTGCGCAGGATACGATCACCGTCCCCGCGGGAGCGGAAGGGACCTCCGAAATCGAGATCCCCTCGGACGGCTTTGAGCTCTGGTCGCCCGAGGACCCCGTCCTGTACCGCTGCGACACGACGCTCCGGGCCGATTTCACGGAAGACGCGGTCTCCGTTTCCTTCGGCGTGCGCGACCTCGCAGCCGCAGACGGAAAGATCCTTCTGAACGGGAAGGAGATCTTTCTGCGCGGATTCAACCGGCACGAAGACTCGCCGGAGAAAAAGATCGCGACGGACGCCGGCAGTTCCGAACGCGATTTCAGGATCATGAAGGAGACGGGCGCGAATTTCGTCCGCTTCTGCCACTACCCGCACAGCGAGGAGGAACTCGATCTCTGCGACCGCCTCGGCCTGGTTGTCCTGGCCGAGATCCCGCTGAACGCGCTGATGGACGAGGTCCGGGAGTACGACGCGAAGGAGACCTCTCTGGCCCTGCCGGAGACCTATCACAACGCGCGGGAAGCCCTGCGGGAGATGATCGAACGGGATTTCAACCACCCCTCGATCGTGTTCTGGTCCGTCAGCAACGAGACGAACGAAGGCGTTCCCCAGGTCCGCCTGATCAACCGCTCGCTGGTACAGCTCGCGAAACAGCTGGACCCCTCCCGCTTCGCCGTCCACGTGTCGAAAGGCGGATGGTGGGACAATCCCGACATCCCGGATCCTCTCTTCGGAGAGGACGACGTCATCTGCGTCAATTCCTACGTCACGATGGAACACACGAACGCGAAGTCCCTCGGCAGCTGCCCCGTGACGGAGGAGGACTACCGGCACGCCGGGTCGTTCTGGGACAGCCGTCTGCCGCTGCTCCGTGAGAAATACCCGGGCAAACCCGTCGTCGTGACGGAATTCGGTTTCCCGTCCGAGAAATTTGCCGACGGGATCCGGGACGAAGAGAAGCAGGCCGACGTTCTCCGCTGCGACATGGTCTCCATGGAAGGGCGGGTCGCCGGATACGCCGTCTGGCATTTCGCGGATCACGAATGGGAGATCACGGAGGAGGGCCGCGTGTTCTTCGGCGGCCTGATCAGTCCGTACGGAGTCTATACGAGGGACCGGAAACCGAAAAAGAGCGCGGACTTCCTCGCGTCCTTCTGGAAGGACGCCTCCGCCGACTGAAAAAGCAGAACACCGTCCTTCACACGAGGAGGGACGGTGTTTTTCTGTCCGCCCCGGGATGAGATCCGGTCCCGCGCAAAAAAAACGGCACTCCGTCCGGAGTGCCGTTTTGGCACCTGTGTCAGGCTCTTTCTGCCTCAGTTGGGATTCGCGAGCAGGATCTCCTGGATCTCGCTGACGTTCACGTCGCGCGGAAGGATCCCCTGCCTCGACGCCAGAGAAGCCGCGGCGCCGGCCGCTTCGCCGATGCCCGCGCAGATCGGCATGGCGCGGAAGTTCGAATGCGCCATATGGGTCCCGCTGATGTTCCGGCCGCTCAGGAGGAGGCCGTCGACTTTCTCCGGAACGAGACAGCCATACGGGATCGTATACCCGTTGCGCTGGCGGAACTCCTTCTGTACGCCGGTCTTGTCGAGGCCCGCGCCGGTGATGTTGTGCACGTCGAAATTGAACCGGGCGCCCCGGACGACCCAGTCGTCGTACCATCTGGCCGTCAGACAGTCCTCTTCGGTGAGCGTGAAGACGCCCTTGAAGTGCCGGGTCTCGCGGATTCCGATGAGGGAGGCCGCGCTGACGATGTACGCGTTCTCGTATCCGGGCACGTAGGCGCGCAGGAAGTTGACGATCGGTTCCATCTGGGACCGGCAGGTGATCTCGGCCAGGGTCAGATCCTCAGACTTCGTCCCGTCCACGCCGATCACGTTGGTCATGTTGCAGGTGACGATCCCCGGAATGGTGGACTCGTAGAGCAGGACATGGCCGGCGGGCGGCGGAAGCATCTCCTTCGCCATCGCCTGCAGTTCGCCCTTCTCCGTCTCCACCTTCGTTTCGAAGGAACCGGGGAACACGGCGCGGTCCATATCGACGCCGCCCACCTTGAACATCAGGGTGGCCGGCTGCATCGCGTGGTCGGACTCCCGCCCGAGGCAGTATTCCGCCCCGGCGAAGGCCGCGACGTCGCCGTCGCCCGTCGCGTCCACGACCACGTCCGCCGTAAAGACGATCCGTCCGCTCTTGCCCTCCGTGACGACGCCGGTGACCCGGCTTCCGTCCATGGTGACGCCGCAGACGAACGTATAGAGGAGGATCGTGACGCCCGCTTCACGGAGCATCTCGAGATAGGTGATCTTCAAAAGCTCCGGATCGATGGTGGCGGTCGGTTTCTTCGAGAAGTAGTTCTTCTCGCTCATGCGGTTGAGGATCTCGTGATAGACGCCGCTGTTGCAGTCGCCGGTGAAATGGGACATGAGCCCGCTCGTGGAGATCCCTCCGACGGAGCCCTGCCACTCCAGAAGGAGCGTGTCCGCGCCCTGCCGGGCGGCGGTGAGCGCGGCGGCGAATCCGGAGGGGCCGGAGCCGCAGACGATTACGGAATATTCGGTCTTCATGACGATCCCTTTCCTGTTCCCTTATTTCCTGGCATTTTTTCTTTTCAGTCTCTTCTTCTCCTTTTCGGCCGCCACGGCACGCCAGAGGAACCCGTCGTACAGCATCGTGAGAGACGCGCCGAGGAAGGTCCCGGCCAGAACGTCCGTGAACCAGTGCACGCCGGAGAGCAGCCGTCCGATCACCGCTACGGCGAGGAGGACGCAGCAGGCGATCACCAGCGCGTTCATGGCGCGGGGATGCCGCCGCAGGAGCTTCCGGACGGCAAAGACGGCCGTGCCGAATACCGCCACCGCGAGGAGCGTGTGGGAGGACGGGAAGGAAGCGGCCGCCTCCGTCTCGCCTTCCATCAGGACGGGACGGCAGTTGACCACGACTTTTTCGAAGAGGAAGTAGAGCACACCGAGCGCCGCGTATACGGGCGCCAGGAGCAGAATGGCGGGATCCACCGCGCGGAGCCGTTTTCCACGGATCCACTGGACGAGACCTACGACGGCGAACGCCGCCCCGGTCAGGATCGCCAGGAGCCCGAGCCCCTTCGTGATGAGATACCAGACGCGGCTCTGTCCCGTGAAGCGGAAGAAGGCTTCGTTCAGGCCGGAGAGTCCGACCGGCGTACGCGTCTCTCCCGCCGGCGCGACGTCGACGAGGATCAGAAGGGCCAGAAGAACCACGAACAGACTGAAGAACAGAGCCGCCAGCCAGAAGGCGCGGCGTTCCCTGATGCGGATCTTTTCGTTCATCGGAATACCTCACACTGATTTTTTCTCATTGTACCACATCCGCTCCGCCAATGCAAGATTTCAGGCCGATTTCCTGCTGGAACGGTTGACATCCGTCACCGCCCATGATATACTTTTGACAAATCAAGACCCCCTCCGGAGGACACCATGGAACTGAAGCTTCGGTACCTCTCTCCCGCCGCCGACAGCGCGGAGGGATGGGAGAGAGAATCCCTTCCCCTCGGCAACGGCTGGTTCGGCGTCAGCGTGTTCGGCATCGTGGAACGCGAACGTTTCCAAATCACGGAAAACTCCCTTCTGAATCAGGGCGCCCAGGGCGGGCTCAACAATTTCGCGGAACTCTATTTCCGTTTTCCGCATCACGACGTTTCCGGCTATGAGCGGTGTCTCGACCTGGACCACGGTCTGTCCGCCGTGTCCTACGAGGCGGACGGCGTCCTCTACCGCCGGGTTGCCTTCGCGTCGTATCCGGATCACGTCCTGGCGATCCGCTTCACCGCCTCCGTGCCCGGCGCGCTCTCTTTCACCGCGGCGCCGGAGATCCCGTATCTCACGGACGACCCGGAGCGGGAGAAGACCGGCGAGGTGAAGGCCGACGGCAATACGATCACGCTCGCTGGCCATATGGAAAACTTCAACCTCTACTTTGAGGGCCAGCTCCGTCTCTTCACCGACGGGACCATGACGGCGGACGGCGGAACGATCTCCGTCACCGGCGCCACCGAGGCGACGGCGCTCTTCACCTGCGGGACCAACTACGTTCTCCGCCCCGAGGTCTTCACGATCTACGACGCCCATCAGAAGCTCCCGGACGTGAAGCCGCACGAGCGGATCTCCGCCCTGATGGAGGCGGCCTCCGCCTTCTCCTGGGACGAGCTGTACGAGCGGCACGAGGCGGACTACCGCGCCCTCTTCGGGCGGGTCTCCCTGAACTTCGGCGAGGACAGACTCCCCGATCTTCCGACGGACGAGCTGCTCCGCCGCTACCGGGAGGGAGAGCGTTCCCATTATCTGGAGGCGCTCTACGTCCAGTACGGCCGCTATCTCCTGATCTCCTCCTCGCGCAAGGGCACGCTGCCCGCCAACCTGCAGGGGGTCTGGAACGTCCATGACCGCTCCCCGTGGGGCGCCGGCTACTGGCACAACATCAACGTTCAGATGAACTACTGGCCCGCCTTCTCCGCCAACCTGGCGGAGACCTTCGAGGCGTACCGGGCCTTCTACGAGGCGTACCGTCCCCAGGCGGGATGGGTCGCCGGCGAATACATCCGGCGGACGCAGCCGGATTCCTTCGACCCGGACGAGGACTACGGCTGGGCCATCGGCACCTCCTGCTACTGCGTCGCGCTGGCCGTGCCCGGCAAGCATTCCGGCCCCGGGACCGGCGCCCTGACCTCGAAGCTCTTCTGGGAACTGTACGACTTCACCCGGGACGAGGAGATCCTGCGCCGGGTCACCTATCCGGCGCTCCTCGGCATGGCCCGTTTCCTCTCCCACTGCGTGAAGGATTACGACGGGAAATACCTGTCCTTCTTCTCCGCCTCGCCCGAGCAGCTCTTCACGATGCCCTGGGGCTGGCCGAACAACATCCCCGACTATCAGACCGTCGGCTGCGCGTTCGATCAGGAGATGATCTCCGAGAACGCGCACGACCTGCTCCGCTGCGTGGACATCCTCGGAGAGGACACGCTTCCCGAAGAGGACCGTCCGCTCATCGCGAAGATCCGGGAACAGGCGGACCGCTACGATCCCATCCAGGTCGGATGGAGCGGCCAGATCAAGGAATACCGGGAGGAGCGGTTCTACGGCGACATCGGCGAATACCACCACCGGCACATCTCCCATCTGATGGCGCTCTTCCCCTGCTCGCAGATCACGTCCGAGACGCCCGCCTGGCGGGACGCCGCGGCCGTCTCCCTCGACAGACGGGGCGACAAGTCGACCGGCTGGGCGCTGGCCCACCGGCTGAACGCCTGGGCGAGGACCTGCGACGGGAACCGGGCCTACCGGCTCCTCTCGAACCTGATCGCCGAGCGGACCGCGCAGAACCTGTGGGATCTGCATCCGCCCTTCCAGATCGACGGCAACTTCGGCGGCACCTCCGGCGTGACGGAGATGCTCCTTCAGAGTCACGAGACCTATATCGCGCCGCTTCCGGCTCTGCCGGACGACTGGCCGGACGGCTCCTTCACGGGGCTCGTCGCCCGCGGCAATTTCGTCGTCGACGCGGCCTGGCGGGACGGCTCCGCCGTCTCCCTGCGGATCACGTCGAGAAAGGGCGGCACCTGCCGCGTGAAGCTGCCCGGCGTCGCGCGCGGGGTCCGCGACTTCGAGGCGGAGACGCCCGACGGCGACCGGCTCGTCTTCGAAACGGTCCCGGGCGGCATCTACACGGTCTCGGCCATTCCGGCCCGCGAAAAGCGGACCGCGCCGTCCGGTCTCCGCGTCTCCCGCTCCCTGGAGCTCACCTGGACTTCGGAAGGTCCCGTTTCCGTCTGGCGCGCCCAGGACAGCGACCCGGCCTACACCCTCCTCGCCCCGTCCGTGACGGGCGGCTCCTTCCATGACGAGACCTGCGATTTTGCTTCCCACGACACGGTGACGTACAAGATCACCGCGGCAGGCGAAGGGCCCGACGCCCCCGGCGACCGGGTCACCGCCAACCACTCGACGCTTCTGGACCGGGAGCGCCGCTGCCACATCGTGCGGCAGCTCAACGAGCCCGCCCAGCTGACCCTGACACCCGGCGACTGGGAATGATCAACAACGGAGGTACGATCATGAATCCAAACGAAACGAAGAAAATGCACGAACTGGCCGAACACCTGCTCACCCTGTTCCGCACGAACAGCGCGGAGTCCATCCTCGGGAACCACCGGATCCCGGATACCTTCTCGGAACTGCACATCCTCATGGACGGCTGCGATCAGATCTGCCGCAAGTACGGCGAGAGCGTCACCACGGCCGAGGGCATGAGAAAACTGGCTCCGGAGATCACCGACCCCTCCCTGCTCGCCACTGCGATCTACTCGAAGTGGCGCTGGTACGCGCGCTGGGCCGCTGACCCGAACGACGTTCTCTCCCCGGAGGCGGCCGGATGGTTCACCGCCGCTCTGACGAGGCTCTCGGAACTAACCGCATGATTCCGGATCGGGCCCGCCACTGTCATCAAGATATGATAATCAACTGAATGACGCGCGAAAGACCCCCGCCGTTTTTGAACATTCAAAAACCGACGGGGGTCTATATTTCAGGCCTGATCCCCAGGCTATTTGTTATCGTCAGCCCGCGATCGGCGCGCCGCGAGACCTCAGATAAATATCGATGTCGTTGTTGATATAACTGTCACCGGTAGTATGCAAAACATCATAGAACTCGCGTATATAGTCCAGTACGCCGTAGTCTATGAAGAGTTTTGCCGTATCCCTGCCGGTCATGTGGCGGTGCCGCTTATAGTTCTCAAGGCAGAAGATAGCGAATTTGGTTTCCTTATCCATGAAGTCACCTCACACATCCGTATATTCGATAGCACCGGTCGTCATTTCCTGTTCAAGCAGCGAATACAGCATCGGGGTGCTGTACTGCCAAACCTTTGTCTCTTCTATCTCGAGCGCCGCATAGAGTTTCGAATCATATAGCTATTCTATTGCTTCATCGGCCGTTACGTTCTTCTTTTCGCAGATTACAGCGACCAAATCGGAGCAGATATACTGCATGAGCGCGGCAAATTGTCCCTGCCCCATATCAGGCCTCCTGACTGATTTCTCTGAAGAGATCATTCTGACCGAACTCGTATATGCCTGACGAATGATAGCGCCCCCGCAACAATCCAAAGGCTGGTTGCGAGAGCGTTTTCCTTATGATTTGATGATCCAGTATCCTTTCCGATCCGACCCAATTCTTTCAATGATCCCCTTTTCCTTGAGGGATTTCAGATATGTCGTAATGGAAACTCTGCTAACTTTCAGTTTCTCCGCGATCTGCAGAGAAGTATAGCCTGGGTCTTCCACCAATAAGGCTAGCGTTTCCCGTTCCTTTTCAGTCAGCTTATCAGATATCTTATCAGAAAACTTTTCAGATAACCCACTGCCGATTCTAATGACACGGTCCTCCGGTCCGGTAAACTTGATCATAACATCACCAGGATTGATCGTATACTCTGGCATTGGAAGATGATCCGCTCTCAGCGTGCTGCATATCTTTTCGATTCCGCGTCCCCAACTCTCAATGAACCCTGCAAGATAGAAGACATGGGCGATATTCGGATTGTATGGCTTGGATGCGTGTTTTTGCATGAGATTCTCAAGCGTCCAGTCCTCCGGCAGGCTTCCGATGTTCGCCACATACAGCCGGTCTTCATATACGCTGATCTGGACCGGAATGCCGGACTGATACTGCTTATGGCAGATCGCATTCAGCAAGGCCTCCCGCAGAGCCTCTTCCGGGACAAAATATCGTTCGATCCGCTGAACGCCTTCGTAGCGAATTTTTGCCCGCATATATTTTAGATAGATCAATTCGAGCGCCTTGTCCACCTGTTCAAGAATGGAACCGTGGATCTCATCCTGATACAGGAGTTCAGCGTCATTTTCAAAATAACCGATTTTGATGAATGCGCCAGTTTGATACCTCTCAGGATCACTGCTGAACAGCAGCATCGCAGCATTGGTTAGATATCCGCCGTTTTTTAGATGGAGCTTTTCCATCAGGACGTCTTTGGGCTCATCAAGCACATTCCCGTCGATACGACCTTTCTTTTCTGCCAAGCGCTTAAAGTATCCGACAACCTCATCACTCACATCATCCGGAGAAAAAGCCGGAAGCGGGAGGTTGTCCCATGTCACACCTCGTTTGCGCATCAGAAAGGCTTCCAGCGCAGGGCCGGTCAGGATCTGACGCGTACTGCCACTGCGATAGTAATAAACACCTTTGCACGAAATCCCGATAGGATAGGAAGGAACGGCGATCTCAATGTATTCCTTCCCGTCCTCCTCCAGAAGGTTGACACCGACAACGATCCCCATCGCTTCCCGGATTTTGTTAGGAATGTCCTCCAGCAGCTTGGCGGAATCGGAAAGACCGATCACGTTCCCATAATCATCGCAGCCGATATAGATCTTACCGCCCTGCGCATTGGCATAGCCGCATATCCACGCAAGATATTCGTCCTTCCATTTGCTTTTCCACTCTGTATTCTGGTTCTCAGGCATTGTCATCCCCTTCTTTCTTCTTCGCCCCGCTCTTATACACGTTGTACCGATTCTTGCAATCCGTCAGCATGAAAAAAACGTCATCTAAACCCCAAGGAGCAGAGATCAGAAGTATCATACGATGGTCGGCTTGTCGTAGGGGGCGATGTGATAGTCGGCCCGTTTTCGTCAAAAAGCCGCCATTATCCCTTCAATACGACCGGCCGGGCTCTTCGCGGCTGATTTCGTAGTTCTTGCTTTAAAGGATACCTATGACTTTTTGATAGTGTAACATATAGATCGTGATTTTTCAAGGCGTAAGCCGTAGAATGTCGGCGCACACCCAGACAGTCAGACGTTTTCTCTCAGGTGCACCGCGGTTGACAACCTGGCCCGGGAAAAGTATAATATAACATAGAAATTTGTTTTTATTCACAGGAGCGGACCGTATGAAGATCACCGATATCCTCAGCCGGGAGGGCTATTCCCTCTCCTTCGAGGTGTTCCCTCCGAAACTTTCCTCCTCGTTCGATACCGTGCGGGCCGCGGTGGAGAAGATCGCTTCTCTCAAACCGGCCTTCATCAGCGTCACCTACGGCGCCGGCGGCGGAACGAGCCTCTACACGCTGGAGCTGGCGGAGAAGATCAGCGACGCCTGGGGCGTCCCTTCCCTCGCCCACCTGACCTGCGTCTCCTCCACGAGAGAGACGGTGCGGGAGAGGATCAACGCCATGAAGGAAGCCGGGATCGAGAACGTGATGGCGCTCCGGGGAGATCTGACGGAGGAAATGATCCGTTCCGGCGGCGTCCCCGGCGAATACCGCCACGCCATCGACCTGATCCGGGAGCTGAAGGGATCCGGCGCCGGTTTCTGCATCGGCGGCGCCTGCTACCCGGAGGTCCATCCGGAAAGCGCGGACCAGATCACGGACATCCGTCATCTGGCTGAAAAAGTGGCGGCCGGATGCGATTTCCTCACGACGCAGATGTTCTTCGACAACCGTCTCCTGTTCAATTTCCTGTACAAGATCCGGGAAGCCGGGATCACCGTTCCTGTCATCCCCGGCATCATGCCCATCACGGACGGGAACCAGCTCGCCCGCGCGCTCTCGCTCTCGGGCTGCAACATCCCGCAGCGGTTCCGCACGCTGGTCGACCGCTTCGGCTCGTCGCCCGCCGCGATGAAGCAGGCGGGGATCGTCTACGCGACGGATCAGATCATCGACCTGTTCGCGAACGGGATCCGGCTGGTGCACGTCTACACCATGAACAAGCCGGATGTCGCCGAACGGATCCGGGACAGCGTCTCCTCCATCCTCGCGCTATGATCGGGACCGTACTGACGCGCCGCTTTCCGGCGCCTCCCTTCCGGCTCGGGGAAGCCATGCGTTACGCGGGCTGCCCCGGCGACGCCCGGTTCGCCTCGGAGATCGAGGACGTCCTCGAGGAGATGGGGCCCGCGCTGCGCTATGACGTCTGCTACCGGGAATTCCCCTTCAGCAGGGCCGGGAACGCGCTCGACCTCGGATTCTGCCGGGTGGAGAGCGATTCCCTTTCGGACCGGCTCGCCGGATGCGGCCGGATCCTTCTCTTCGCCGCCACGGTCGGGCTCGCGCCGGACCGGACGTCGGCGAAATACGGACGGATCTCTCCCGTCCGGGCCCTTTTCGCGGAAGCGGTGGGAGACGAGCGGATCGAATCGCTCTGCGACCTGTTCTGCGAGACCTTCTCCGCCGAGCAGAAGCTCACGCTCCGTTCCCGGTTCAGCCCGGGCTACGGCGATCTGCCTCTTTCCATCCAGACGGACATCTTCCGTAATCTGGACTGCTCCCGCCGGATCGGTCTCACGCTCACGGAAGCCCTGACCATGTCGCCCGTCAAATCCGTCACCGCCATCGCGGGCGTGACGGAATGAAGGAAGAGCTCCATCTACGGAGGAAATCATGAATCCAGTTTCTCTTCTCGACTATATGAAAGACCGCGTCCTTCTGATGGACGGGGCGCTCGGGACCATGCTTCAGACCGCCGGTCTTCCTGCAGGAACGGCACCCGAGACCTGGAACCTCGCGAATCCGGCCGCGGTCACGGACGTGCACCGGGCCTATCTGGAAGCGGGCGCGGACGTGATCGTCGCCAATACGTTCGGCGTCAGCCCGCTCCGCTATCCCGGCCGCGTTCAGGAACTCGTCGACGCGGCCTTTTCGTGCGCCGGGGAGGCTGTCCGGCTCTCGGGCGGCGGCTCCCCTCGCTTCATCGCGCTCGACATCGGACCGCTGGGGCGGCTGCTCGCTCCGTACGGGGATCTCGACTTCGAGGACGCGGTGCAGGCCTTCGGCGAAACGGTCGTTGCCGGCGTCAGGGCCGGCGCGGACCTCATATACATCGAGACCATGACGGACGGGTACGAGACCAAGGCGGCGCTGCTCGCCGCGAAGACGTTCTCCTCCCTGCCGGTCTTCGTCTCGAACGCCTATGAATCCGGCGGGCGGCTGCTCAGCGGCGCGGACCCGGAAGCGATGGTCGCCATGCTGGAGGGCCTTGGCGCCGACGCCGTCGGCGTGAACTGCTCCTTCGGACCGGACGCTCTCCTGCCCGTGGCGCGGGCGTATCTGAAAGCCGCTTCCGTTCCCGTCCTGATGAAACCGAACGCGGGCCTCCCGCGCGACAGGGACGGCAAGACGGTCTATGACGTCGATCCCGGCTCCTTCGCCGCCGTCGTCGCCGAAGCGGTGAAGGAAGGCGTGCGGATCGTCGGCGGATGCTGCGGCACGACGCCGGCTCATCTCAGGGCGCTGTCTGACGCCGTGCGGAGCGTCGTTCCCGTGCCGGTCGTACCGAAGAAGCGCGCCGTCGTCTCGTCGGCTTCGCGCGCCGTCGTTTTCGGCGATCTCCCGCTCCTCATCGGCGAGCGGATCAATCCGACCGGGAAGAAACGGTTCCGTCAGGCGCTGGCCGATCACGATCTCGGTTATGTCCAGACGGAAGGCCTGAAGCAGGCCGAAGCCGGCGTCCATCTGCTGGACGTGAACGTGGGAACGCCCGAAGTGGACGAGAAGACCTGCCTCGCGGAGGCGGTCGCCGCGCTCCAGTCCGTCTGCGACCTGCCGCTTCAGATCGACACCGCCGATCCGGCGGCCCTGGAAGCGGCGCTGCGCCGCTACAACGGGAAGGCGCTCGTCAACTCGGTGAACGGCAGGGCGGAAAGCATGGCTGCGGTCTTCCCGCTCGTCAAAAAATACGGCGGCCTGACGGTCGCGCTCACCCTCGATGAAAACGGGATCCCCGAAACGGCCGCCGGCCGTCTCGGGATCGCGAAAAAGATCCTCGCCGAAGCGGAAAAATACGGTCTCGGAAAGCACGACCTGATCTTCGACCCGCTGACCCTTACCGTCAGCGCGGACGGCGGCGCGCCAACCGTCACGCTGGAGGCGCTCCGGCTCATCCGTGACGAACTCGGGTGCCGTACCGTTCTCGGCGTCTCGAACGTCTCCTTCGGCCTGCCCAGCCGGGAGGCGGTGAACAGCACGTTCTTCGCGATGGCGCTGGAGAGCGGTCTCTCCGCCGCCATCCTCAACCCGTTCTCGACGCCGATGACGGACGTCTATCACGCCTATCTGGCGCTCACGGGGCTGGACCGGAACTGTCTCGGCTATATCGCCTACAAGGAAAAGGCCGGCGGCGGCCAGACCGCCGTTCCGGCGGACGCCCGGGAGACTGCCGCGGACAGCCCGGACGCGCTCCGGCTCGCCATCGTGCGGGGACTCTCCCGGGAAGCGGCGCGGCTGACCGGCGCCCTCCTGCCGGGACGCGACCCGCTCTCCCTGATCACCGACGCCGTGATCCCCGCTCTCGACGAAGTGGGACGCGGCTTCGAGGAAAAGAAGATCTTCCTTCCGTCCCTGCTCATGAGCGCGGAAGCGGCCGGCGCGTCCTTCGACGTCGTCAAGGCCGCCTCTCCGTCCGGTGGGCCGAGACGGGACTTCACCGTGATCCTCGCCACCGTCCGCGGCGACATCCACGACATCGGCAAGAACATTGTCCGGCTGCTGCTCGAAAACTACGGTTTCCGGGTGGTGGATCTCGGCAAAGACGTCCCGCCCGGAAGGATCGTCGAGGCGGCCCTCGCCGAGCGCGCGCCGCTCGTCGGGCTCAGCGCCCTGATGACCACGACCGTCCCCGCCATGGAGGAAACCATCCGCGCCTTGCGGAAATCGGCTCCCTTTGTGAAGATCGTCGTGGGCGGCGCCGTCCTGACCCGTGAGTACGCGGAGTCGATCGGCGCCGACGCCTACGCGAAAGACGCCATGGCCACCGTACGGTACGCGGAGGAACTGGCGGGAGATGAATGACCGCACGCCCCGGACGAGCGTTCCGCTGCAGGCGAACACCCGATACATGATACTAGAGAAACACGGTTATTAGCCAACCGTCATAAGGCTGTTTTAGACAAACCGGTGTAATCCCGTTTTAACTGGATTACGCCGTTTTTCTGTATGATGGTTTCTTCTTTTCTTTTTTCCAAATACTATCCTCATTTGGATTTCCACAGCATAAAAGCCGGTGAACTGTTACGTCCATCGGCTCTGTGCTGTATTTGATTGTTTGGTTATCTTGCCTGTGATCTCTCGCGGCGCCGAAGCAGTTGCAGCGACTTGTCGAGTATTTTTTCCTTCCTTTCAGCCAGCATCGTCTTGTAGAAGTCCTTTTGCAGATCCGATATAAACGGCGTATCGTCGATCAGCGCGTTGATCTTTTGCATATCCATCTTTGGAACAATACGCTTTAGCGCGGCGTTACAGTCCTTGTTCCGTAAGGAAGTAATAAAATCAAAGTAGTTGATTTTCTTACTCTCGATCTTTATGCCGGAAAGGGGTATTTGGAAAATGCGCAGATCTCTTTCGGCGGGATCGTTCAATACCGCTTCCATGATCGTTTCATCCGCCTGCGGGTATAGGCAGCTGCCACAGTCATAGATCGGCGCCAACATGATTTCGTCAGTGCGGCGGTTATACAGAAATCCCCAGTTACCGTTATGCCTGTCCCAGTTGCCGATCAGCGCATCAACGATGAATACGTCCCAGAAATGCTTTTTCAGTTCGACCGGATCAATGATCTGCTGATCCTGTATTGCGGTCAGAATATCGTTAAGCTCCGTGCCGTAGCCGTTATGCTCGGAATCAATAATCGTATTCTTGAGCGATGCAAAATCCTGTAGAACAGTATCATCGGTTGTAAAATCTTTGCAGGCAACGACCACTTTTTCTTTTCCGTTCATCAAAAAAGTGCCTAGCAACGTTTCCTGCACCGGGATACCGATGATCTCAAAAATGTGGGAACCGAGATATTCAGAGATACAGCAGTTTGTATAACTCATTTCCTTGTTCCGGGACGGGAGAACCGGAAACTTTAACATATACAAGTCACCGTTATACACGACGGCGATCTTACTGCCGTTGGCGCCGGTATAGGTCTTCTTCCTCCTTGGAAGATCAGTAAAGTCTATCATACAGTTTAATCATCCTCTCTCATGCGCAAGTATTCCTTACGCAGGTAATTTGCCTGTTCTGCTGAAATGACTCTGTCGATTTCAGCCGAATTGATATCCGCGTTCAATTCACACCAGTATAAATCCCAGTGAAGATCCCGTTTTCCGCTATCCTCGATCTTCCATGACTTTTTCATGTTATCAAGCGAGATCTGCAGATATTCGGGAAGCCCCTTTTCAAGGTATGCACTGTCCTTCGGTAAGCCGGTATCCCGTTCATATTCAGCGTTATCGATTGTCATAAGCGTTTCCATCGGGCAGCCGAGTGCCTTTGACAACTGATAAACAGTTTTAGCGTTGCATCCTTCGATAGAGCTTTTACCGCTGCAAATATCAATAACGGTCGTTTTCGGAACGCCGCTGATTTTTGAGAGCCGATACATGGTCATATTCTTTTGTGCCAGAATCGTCTGCAAGTTCATATCCATTCCACCTCCTTAACATCACCATTATTATATCGGCCAACCGACCGTTTGTCAACAGAAGATATAGTTATCATTTTGCTATTTTTCCATGATATTGCAGCGTAAGGCGCGAAAAGCCACGAATACGTGGATGCTCTCTGCAAGAAAACAATACCGGGACTACATAACTGTAATCTCGGTATTGTCCTTGCCTTAGCTGCGCTGTATCAGGATCGTGTTTTTTTCTGTGTTATTTCGTTCCGGATCGCCGTGCGCCCGCACCGGCATGATGCCCTCAGGTCATCTCTTCCGGACGGAAGACGGCATCGAACTGTTCCGCCGTCAGAAAACCGAGTTTGACGCATGCTTCCCGGAGCGAAACATCCTCCCGGAAGGCCAGTTCCGCGGTCTTCGCCGCGTTCTCGTATCCGATCACCGGGCTGAGCGCGGTCACGAGCATCAGGGAATTCATGAGGTTCTCCCTCATCTTCCCCTCCTTCGCGCAAATCCCGGCGGCGCCCCGGTCGTTGAACGAGTCGATCGCCTCCGCCAGAAGACGTACCGACTGAAGAAAATCATAGGCGATGACCGGCAGGAAGACGTTGAGCTCGAAGTTCCCCTGGGAGGCCGCGAAAGCGATCGAGGCGTCGTTGCCCATGACCTGAACGGCGACCATGGTGACCGCCTCGCACTGGGTCGGATTGACCTTGCCAGGCATGATCGAACTGCCCGGCTCGTTCGCCGGGATCGTGATCTCGCCGAGTCCGAGACGCGGACCGGAGGCGAGCCAGCGGACGTCGTTCGCGATCTTCATCATGTCGGCGGCCAGCGCCTTGACGGCGCCGTGCGCGAAAACGATCTCGTCCCGTGAAGTCAGCGCGTGAAATTTGTTCTCCGCCGTCACGAAGCGCTTCCCCGTGATCCTGGCGATCTCCTCCGCCACCTTTTCTCCGAATCCCTCGGGCGCGTTCAGGCCCGTACCGACCGCCGTCCCGCCGAGCGCCAGGGAACGGAGCGGCTCTACGGCCTGCCGGATCATTTCGACGTCCGACTCGACGGAGGAGCGCCAGCCTGAGATCTCCTGGGAGAAGCGGATCGGCACCGCGTCCTGCAGATGGGTCCGTCCGGACTTGACGATCCCCTCGTTGGCCCGTTCGAGTTCCCGGAACGTAGCGGCCAGTTTCTCCGCCGCGGGGATCAGTTTCTCTTCGAGCGCCAGAACGGCCGCGATGTGGATCGCCGTCGGGAACGTGTCGTTCGAGGACTGGGACATGTTCGCGTCGTCGTTCGGATGACAGAGTTTTCTGCCCGCGATCTCGTTCGCCCGGTTGGCGATCACTTCATTCGCGTTCATGTTCGTGTGCGTGCCCGATCCCGTCTGCCAGACGACGAGCGGAAAATGAGCGGACAGCGTCCCGTCGGCCACCTCTCTCGCGGCGGCGGTCAGCGCGGCGCGCTTCTCCTCCGTCATCCTGTCGGGAAGAAGGGCGTGATTGGCTTCCGCTGCCGCCTCCTTCAGGATGCCGAAGGCGCGCACGATCTCTTCCGGCATCGGCTCGCGGCCGGCGCCGATCGGGAAATTGGTCCGGCTCCGCTCGGTCTGGGCGCCCCAGTACCGGTCGGCCGGGACCTTCATCTCGCCCATGGAGTCGTGTTCGATACGGTATTCCATCGTTAACCTCCGTCTGATATCGGTGGGGCGGCTCAGATCTCGCCGCCGTCGTCCTCCCCTTTCGATCCGCAAATCGGGCAGACCGGCGCGCCTTCTTTGGCGATGTCCCGCCGTTCGGACCAGAACCGCTTGCCGCAGTTGTAGCAGTCGAAATAGAAGGGATTCACGCATCCCGCCTCGCGGGCGTCCTTCTCATAATCGAACGTCCGGCGGAGAAAGACCTTTCTCTCTTCCGGCGTCATCTCGTCCACTTTCTTGTTCATCGTCGATCTTCTCCGTTCATTTTCTGACGTTCGTCCAGCCCGGGATCTCGTCCCGGAACAGCTGATAGAATTCCGCGTTGCTCAGGCAGATGATATCGTCGGAGCGGGACATCATCCGCACCAGAGTGTCGAGGGTGTGCCAGAGATCGTATCCCTCCACTTCGTAACCGTGGCCCCACACGTAGAAGAGCATGTCTTCCGTGCATTCAGCCTTGCGGAACTCCTCCGCCAGACGGATCACGTCCCCGTCCCCGATCCAGCAGGTCGGTTCCCACTTCATGAAGGAGGTCGGCAGCCCGAAAGCGAGCGAATTGCCCACGGTGCGCGCGAATCCGATCTCGGTGTTCGCCATGACCCGCCGGGCCGTCGTCTGATCGTAGGAGCCGCCCGGCCAGGCCATCCCCACCGGACGGAAGCCGGTCAGCGCGGCGATGTTGTCGGCGTCTCCGCCCACCTCGGACCGGATCGCCTCCGGATCGTCCTGGATGCCGGTCATCACCGTATGATGCAGCGTATGGACCTCCACGTCGTACCCGTCGTACACGCCCGACTCCAGTTCCTCCTGGGTGAGCCGCTGGCTCACCAGGCCCGGGATCCCGAGCCGTTCCCCGTCCATCAGGCCGGCAAGGCCCGTGTTGATGAAGAACGTGCAGCAGTGAGCGTCGTACTTGTCGAGGATCTCGATGATTCTTTTATCCTCCACGAGTCCGTCGTCGAAGCTCATGGTGAAATACTTGTGCGGCGTCCCGTCCCGGGTCAGCGCTTCGTTGAGGCCCGCCTGAGGCAGCACGTCCGGCTTGGCCTCCTCCGTCTCCTCCCCGCTGCCGGATCCTTCGGTCTCCGGCTCGGGCCCGGACGGCGCGGGCGTTCCCTCCTCCGGAGCGGTCGCGGGGGCCTGCCCGCAGGCGGTGAACAGCAGCGCCGCGGCGATCAGAAGGACCGCGGCCCGCAGAAAGTTCCGTTTCATAGGTCTTTTCCATCCTGTCATGCTGGCGATTTTTTATATTATACAGCATCCGGGCAAATCAATCAAGTGGGAACTCCTCTCTCTCAGGCACCGGAGGGCGGACCGCGGGATCCCGGCTTGCGTTTCGGTCCGGTCTGTGGTAGAACCCGAGTTTGCCACATGAGAAAGCGAAAGCGAGGCCATCAAGGCCCCGCTAACGCAAGAATGAAGCCGGGAAACGAGTGAACAAGGCGGTTCAGGGGTTTTGAGAAAATGTACCTACATTTATGGACCTACATGAAAACGCGAATAGCGGTTTTAAAAAAGCTGCGGCCCTCTTTTGTTGGTTCCCAAAAAACAAAAAATTCGTCTGAACACATGAATTGAGGCAATTTGATTTCACAAAAAGGCCGTATGCGGCGAAAATTGTAAGCAATAACATGTTTCATCTTGACAAATCAGGTACATTCGGCTACAATAGAAAGCAGATATCGTGTTTGACACATTAAAATGAGGCGCGTATGGAAATAAAACGAGATAAATACCTGAATGATCTTATAATCCGTATGAATAACGGGCTGGTAAAGGTAATTACCGGTATAAGAAGATGCGGGAAGTCATATTTGATGAACAATATCTTTTATGATTATCTTCTTAGACAGGGTTTCGACAGATTTCATATCATAAAATTTGCCTTTGATTCGGCGGAAGACCTGGAGTTGATCGGCGAGGACTTTATTGAACTTGAGAAGAACAATCAAAAAGTTGATCCGCGGAAGTTTATGTCTTATATAAAATCCCAGATCACCGATTCCGACAAATACTATCTTCTACTTGACGAGATTCAGAATCTCGGTTCCTTTGAAACCGTCCTTAACGGATATCTTAGAAAAGACAATCTCGATTTATACGTTACCGGATCGAATTCCAAGTTTCTCTCAAGCGATATCCTGACTGAGTTTGAGGGGCGTGGGGACGAGATTCATGTTCTGCCGCTGTCTTTCAGTGAATACTGCGCTGCCTTTGACGGCACCCGAGATGAAGCGTATGAGAAATACTCCATGTTCGGCGGACTGCCGCTGCTCTTTTCAATGAGGACCGACGAACAAAAATCAAAACATCTGATAAATCAAGCTGAAAAAGTGTATATCAGAGATGTCATTAAAAGAAACGGCTTGCGTGATAGTTCGGATATAAGGGAACTTTTAGATGTGCTTGCTTCGGGGATTGCTTCTTTTACAAATCCGGCCAGACTTGAGGCTACGTTTAAAAGTGTAAAGCAGTCAAATCTGTCGCGCGTAACCATAGACAAATATATTGACTATTTCATTGACGCGTTTCTCGTAGCCAAAGCCAAAAAATATGATGTCAGGGGAAGAAGATACATTCAGACCCCGTTCAAGCTGTATTTTGAAGATATTGGGATCAGGAATGCCAGACTCGGATTCAGGCAGGTGGAACCGACGCACATCATGGAAAACATCGTTTACAACGAACTCAGATACAGAGGATATGAAGTGGATGTCGGCATTGTGGAATCCAGAGAGCGCGAAAGCGGAAAAGAGGTCAAGAAAACCTACGAGATAGATTTTATCGCCACTCTTGGAAGTAGAAAGTATTATATACAGTCTGCATATGATATTCCGAGTGAAGAAAAGTGGGTTCAGGAGACTCACTCGTTCGACAAGACAAAAGACTCGTTTAAGAAGATAGTTCTCGTCAGAAATCCTGTTGTAACCCATTATAATGAAAAGGGATACGTAATAATTGGTCTTCTTGATTTTCTTATAAACCAAAACAGTCTTGAGTTGTAAAACGGTCCTGCTAAATCAGTCGGTACTTGCCAACCGCTCGCCAAGCTTCCTGTTGTTTTTTGAGTAGTGTTTTTTCGTCCCCCCGCGTATTTTATACGAGATGTGACTCTGACATTTACATGCTGGGACGCGGGAAACAGTTTGTACTGTACTTTCAATGAGAGCAACTTTGACAAAGCGTGTGGGACAAGGAACCTGTCCCGCAACAGGACAAATCGAGGGAGTCTGCCCATGAAGAGAGAAACTATTTTCAATAAGGAATCCCTGCGGATCCTTTCGCTGCTGCTGGCGCTGCTGCTCTGCGGCTGCGGCCAGTCTGCCGCGCCGACAGGGCCGGCGGAAACGGCTGCCGTGGCCGAAGAGCAGCCGAAGGCCGTGGAAACGCCCGCGGAAGAGTCCGGGCCCGCAGAGCCGGAGGTCCAGATCGACACCTGCCCCGTCACCGAGGACCGGCACGACCGGGAGCCGGACTATATGGCGGCGTTTCAGACACACAAGCTCTCTCTCGGCTCCTTCTCGCTGCACATGGAGAACCGGATCTACGACGAGACCGCGCTGCGGGACGCCGCAAAAGTCCTGCAGCGGGACCTGATCGCTCTGGAAGAGGCCGTCGGAGAAAAAGAAAAGCCGGGGACGGTCACGGTCTATCTGGTGGAGCGGAGCCTGGAGGGCCACCCCCAGGCCGTGGGCGCGCAGGTCTTCTGCACGCCGGAGGAGCTGGAGAGCGGTGCTTATCGGGAGGCGCTGACAGGGGCGGCCTACAGCCTGCCCTGTCCCTGGCAGCAGGTGGGTCTGGCGGAGCTGGTTTTCGGCCTGGAGTCGAATCTCAGCCTCCGGGCCTACTACGCGGACGAGGCCCACGCCCTTACCGCCTCCTGCTCCGCCATCCATCTGTCCCCCATCCTCTCTGACGAGGAGACGGTGCTGGCCGCCCGGGCGACCGCCCGGAGTCTGACTGCCTATCTGCTGGAAAACGGGGACTTTGCCGCGTTCCGATCGGCGGAGGATCCCGCACCCGTCCTGCCCGTCTGGGCGGAGAGTCTGGGCATCTCCCCCGCGCCCCGGCTGCCGGAGGGCAGCGCCGCGGCCGCGGGACTGCTTCTGGGAACGAGAACGGGTTATCTCTGCGTGCTGCAGGTGAAGAACTTCGCGGTCCTGCTGACAAAGGACAGCTTCCTGCTGGATCCCGACGGGCTCTATGACTGGCTCTGCAGTCTCTTTGACGGCACGGAGCAGATGCTGGAGCAGATCCGGGAGGAGGCGCCCTCCGCCGCGGCCCTGGCCGAAGAGCGTTT
>JAEEGL011333526.1_pt1 | contig 23862 bp, 16 predicted proteins | sample 9134231 | NCBI WGS metagenome assembly JAEEGL01 (sample SAMN16246548, study PRJNA631951) | gut metagenome | biome: gut microbiome; feature: rumen; material: fiber-attached | host: Bos | place: Iran: Karaj | collected 2018-10 | reverse complement strand
GCTTTATATTCATTAAGCTTTGTTCTTTTTAAGCAAAAGGGTTCTACAAACTCACGACATGGGTATTCCTAGGAAATATTTTTACTTCTTAAATGACTTAACCAACTCCTCTTCCTTTTCGTAATACTTTTCACTTGGATAAGTATTTCCGCCCTGAGCCCATGTATTCAAAATGTAACAACCCTCACCATCATGGTAAATATCATAAAAACGTTGTGCTTCTTTTATGGGTTGAATAGGTTCCTCATTAATCTTTGAGAATACACTGAAACTTCCTATAATGGTACCTATTGGTTTACCTACACAGAAAGCAAATTTGAATTTTGATTTTATAATTGCATCACGCAAAGGGTCTATTACATCATTGCCAATGATCGTTCCAAATTCACCTCCCTTTTCCATTTTTCGATTCAATTTACTTGGCCAACTTTTGGTATGCCACGCAAACAACTCCATTGCAAAAGGGTAATAGCCATTTAGTATAGGGCTTTTGGAGTCGTAGGAGTTGTCACACACATTTAGCATATGTTTAATCCACCTTTCCTTACTCTTCCACCATTTCCTGCCTGGACTATTATCCCAGTTGTCTAATCCCACAGCCTTACCTTCTTGTAAATAAGGATAATCTTTGACGGCAGTGCTATAGCCCATTGTTTTCACTTTGTTAATGAGAGTGCCACTAACTCCTTTCTGTTTAAAGCAACTATGATCTACGCCTGTTCCTGGATTCAAATTAACGATGACAAAAGAACAGTTATTCGGATCACCCATAAATGGCTCTGGCATATAATCATCTTGGATATCAATCTCTAAACTCATGTGATAACAAGTGCCTTTATTGTTGGTTAGAAATCTATTTATAGTTTCGTTCCATTTTTTTATATAGTCTGACAAATACATTTTAATATATATTCTAAAAAAGCTCTTAATTCCCTATATTAAAGGAGAATGCTACAACATCGTGCAGAACCTGTTATAAAACTTTTCTCAAGATTATATAAAATGACAGTGGTTCTGTTCTTCCGTAACAGTGAGTACTGAGTCCACTTTTAAATGTTTTTTTCATTGAAGTGGACTCAGTTGTTTTATACACTTCAGCTATTCAATAACACCAATTTCTCTTTCAAAATCTCTATCACGTTTATCTATTTTACAAACGACACTTTTAGCATTTTTGCAAGTTTCAATACAATCAACACCATCAACCGATGTTTTTATTCCAAATGAATTCAGTTCAAATTCCTTCTCAGTACCAGGCTTGGACTGCAGAAAATTGATAAAATCCATATATTCATCTTTGTCAAACATTGTACCATCATTTGTACAACCTTTATACCCGAAATAAAACTCCGACACATCCAGATTCGGATCTTCTTTTCCATCTGCATCTAAAATGCAAAATTTGAACCACATAAACCAAATATCAGTATTCTTTGTCTCCTCAAGAAATTTATCTGTAAACCTAACAGTTCTTTTCAAACGAAGTTTCAGCTTGAGAGAAACATTATAATTTTGCACTTGAGGTACATCTTGAATTTTTTCCCACGCTAGTTCATACTTTCCTGGTACAACTTCAAAAATAGAAGATACCTTTTCTATTTCATTAGGTTTAATAAAGTCACTACTTGGAGTATAAGTAATCTCGTCGATCTGAATCTCACGACTGCCGTCAGAAGAACAACTTACAAACATACAAGCCAAAATGGCAAATAATAAAACCTTTTTCATAATTGCAATTTATTAATTGTTAATAATATAGTTATTGAGCTAAGGAACCGTCTTCATTCAAGAAAAATTCTTGGTTACCCTTCATTGCCTTGTATTTACCATCCTTCTTATTATAGATATAGGTATATACACATGGAGTTACTTCTTTCAAGTTGTTTGCATTCAAGAAACCATAAAGACCATCAGTTTCTACCTTTATCAGTCCCTCAGAGGGTTCCTCAATATTTGTATATTTTGGTGCTAAGACTTCTAAACCTTTCAAATTAAGGAAACCAATTTTATTGTCTTTTTTTATTCTAATTAATCCGTTTTGGTTTTTAAATAAGATTTCATCATACTTGGGGCGCTGAATAATTTTACCTGCAGCATCAGCAAGGCCATATTTCCCATGATCCTTCAGTTTATAGAAACCAGAATTAATATCCATGACCGTTTCGTAGTGTTGTTCCAATTGCGCTTTTACATTGCCATTGGGGTCAATCACGATAGATGGATCATCAGAAGGAACATCTGCTGTACTTACCTCTATATCATCAATACTTTCACTATTTACTGCATTATAAGCTGCTTCGGATGCTAATTGAGCTGCACTCTTTCCTGTCATCACTTTCAGATAAACAGTTGTTCCAATACCTAAAAGTAATAAAAAAACTATCAAAGCTACGACATAGGTTCTCTTCTTGCTCTTCTTAACCATACGAGCATCCCTTTCTGCTTGCAACTTTGCTTTAGCCTCATCTGCTTTCAGCCTTGCAGCCTCAGCTTCTGCCATTGCTTTCTTGGCCTTCTCAGCTGCTAATTCAGCATTTTTTGCATCACTCTCAGCCTTTGCCTTAGCCTCTTCAATACGTGCAAGACGTTCAGCCTCTGCCTCTGCAGCACGACGAGCAGCCTCAGCTTTCTGTTCCAGCGTGGGGCCTTTGGCACATTCTTCCACAAAAGCCAACACCTCGTCAGCATCAGCACCTAACTGTTCAATCTTCTGACCAATGGCTTCCATAATAAGGTCAGAAGGTTCCTTTCCTGAACAATTCTGCTCAATAAAGTTTCTTAGTTCTTCTTGTATCATAATCGATGATTTAAAATATTATCCTTTCGGATGGTCAAATATGTTTTCTATTATTTGATTACTGCAATTTATATAAGTCGATAGATTCATTACATTTTCGTAGTCCAAATCTAATTGAATATTTTTATTAGTTTTTCAAAAAAAGATAATTTTTTTACTGCTTCTGGTTTCTTTACAAATTCTTCCTGTATTACTTCTTTTTCTTGAACTGATAATTTTATATAAGCTTTATCGATTAACGCCTCCAAATCTGGAATAGAGATTCCTGCAACATCAGAATAGTTAAACCTTAATGAATTCAAAGCTTTCCCAACATTATCTACTTTGTGTTTCCATATTTTATCATCCAATAGTAAACGTTTAATCTCGTCCACTGCTCCAATATAGAGAATCTTCGCTTCTTTTTCTCTTACATCTTTTAACAGAGAACAAATCTCTTTATCATCTATATATAAGTTGGCATCTTCTTTAATATTATTAATTATAATATAACCTTCCATTTTGCCTTTTTCTTCTGCCTTACGACAGTGTTCATAATATTTGGAGCGTGATTCGTAAACAACTTTCGGAAATAATTCATAACCTCCATAAAATATTTTACCAGTGGAGTATCTCATATCATTAAGATATCTTTTTAATTCAAATTTCAAGAATGCAAGTAATTCCTCTTTGCATTTAGCATCTTCTGCTTTCTGTTCCAATGTGGGCCCTTTGATACATTCCTCCACAAAGGCCAATACCTCGTCAGCGTCGGCACCTAACTGTTCGATCTTCTGACCTATGGCTTCCATGATGAGGTCAGAAGGTTCCTTTCCTGAGCAATTCTGCTCAATAAAGTTTCTTAGTTCTTCTTGAATCATATAATATTTTACTTTTTAAATGACTTAACAAATTCCTTTTCATTTTCGCTAAACTTATCACTAGGATAAGTGTTTCCGCCCTGAGCCCATGTATTCAAAATGTAACAACCTCCACCATCATGGTAAATATCATAAAAACGTTGGGTATCTTTTATGGGTTGAACAGGATCATCATTTATCTTTGAGAATACATTGAAGCTTCCAATAATGGAGCCTATTGGTTTGCCAACACAGAAAGCGAATTTGAATTTTGAATTATTTATGGCTTCATGCAAAGGCTCTATCACATCATTGAAAATTTCTGTTCCAAATATACCGGATTTCATCATCTTACTGTTCAACGCACCTGGCCAACTCTTGGTATGCCATGCGAACAGTTCCATTGCAAAAGGATAATAGCCATCAGGTATAGGTCTTTTGGGATCGTAGGAGTTGTCGCACACATTCAGCATATGCTTAATCCACCACTCCTTACTTTTCCACCATTTCCTGCCTGGGCTATCATCCCAGTTGTCTAATCCCACGACTTTACCTTCTTGTAAATAAGGATAATCTTTGACGGCTGTGCTATAGCCCAATGTCTTCGCCTTGTTAATCAGTGTACCATTAATATCTTGTTGCTTAAAACAACTATGACATACGCCTGTTCCTGGATTCAAATTGACGATAACAAAAGAACAATTATTCGGATCACCCATATACGGCTCTGGCATATAATCTTCCAGAATCTTTATTCCCAAATTCAAAGGTAAACTTTTAACTGATGAATTGGCAAAAAGACTTTCTATTGTTTGATCCCAGAAATTGATATAACTTGATAAATCCATAATTATTTCCTTATTTACATGTTTTTTGCATACCACACCACAATCGCAACTTTGTTGCCGTTTCCGGTTCTACAAATTCACAATATTAGCAATCCTGTAGCTATTATCCAAATAACTTAGAAAATTTGCTAAGAAAGGAGTTGCCTTCTTTTTGATTAATTTCCTCTAACTTCCTACGTTCCTCCTCTAACTTCTTACGTTCCTCCTCTAATTTCCTACGTTCCTCCTCTAATTTTTTACGCTCCTTCTCTAATTTCTTACGTTTTTCTATTATTCTCTTTTCTTCATCAGACTCAAAATCATTTTCATCTGAATCAGCCTTTTTCTTAGTTGTCCTTTTTTTTCTAGCCTGAACAATTTTTGCTTCTAAATCAGCAATTTGCTGGGTTGCAATGTCACCATAATCATTTTTCAATATTGAAAGGACTTCTTCAGCATCTTTAATACTCTTTTTGTCTCCAGATAAAACTCCTGAAAAATAAGTAGACGCCTCTTTATGCTTGGCTTCATCTAACAACGAATTGATTTCTTCATCAGATTTACTATAATTGACAGCTTCAGCCTTAATATCATCAATTTGATACATTACTACAGCACAACCGCCAAGTTTACGATACAAATAGAAGAAATCTGGGCGTAATTCATATTTATCCCAAGGAAGCGTAGTTTCTCGGGCTCTTATTTTACAACCATCCAAGTTCATAATATTAATGTATCTTTTCAAAAAATACTTTAACAAAGCGATATTTTCATCTGTGCGACGGGCAGCCTCTGCTTTCTCTTCCAAGGTGGGACCCTTGGCACATTCTTCCACAAAGGCCAACACCTCGTCAGCGTCGGCACCTAACTGTTCAATCTTCTGACCTATGGCTTCCATGATAAGGTCAGAAGGTTCCTTTCCTGAGCAATTCTGCTCAATAAAGTTTTTTAGTTCTTCTTGAATCATGAGTAAAATATTTAAATAGAGATTATTTCAACATCTGCTCCCGCATTCTGCAAGAGATTATAGAGGTTTTGTATTTTGTCTTTGGTTTGGTTCTTCAAAATATCAATGGGACAACACTCTATGAGTGCTTTGGCATCAGAAAGACTCGTGTCAAGACCAGACTTCAACACCATTGCCACCTTAAATGAATTAGTACCAGCACCTTTGAGTCGGAGATTATAGAGACGAGAGCTCTCCTCTGCAGCCCGTGCACGTTCTGCAGCTTCACGCCGAGCTCGTTCTTCAGCATCCTCAAATTGGAGCACATGCTGCAGATAGAAATCAATGCTGCCAGCGTTTTCCTCATTCACCTCAACCATATCAGGATCAATGAGACGGAACAGAGCCATCACAAAATCTTCGAGGTTACTGCTATACATGCCTGTAACCGTATTCAGAAAATCGCGTGCGGCATCAACGCCCAATTCGCGTAATGCCCCTACTGATGACAGCAGCGTAATGTTTTCCTCGGTATATTGTGTAAACCTCGGTAACGAAAGCAATGATTCCTCTGCCTTCTTAAAGTCTGCCAGTTTGGTATAAGCGATATATACCCAAAAAGCCTGCCAGTAATTATCAGCAGACAGGGATTCAAATTCTTCAACCAGTTTCTGAGGATTGAATGCTGCCAACAAGAACCCATACAGGTAATGTGAATCTTCATCATTGGTACTTTTTGCAATCGCTTCCAGACGAGGCAACAGGCGTTTGATCTGCTCATCCTGACCTGTCTTGATGAGCTGACGTATCTGCTTAATCATCATGGCCTGCATAGGCGTTAGCGAAGAATGGTGAACCTCCAAGACATTCTTCCTGACAGTTTCTATCAGGCGCTTTGCCGTCACCTCGTCCAAACCAATACGCAGACGCTCTGCTTCGAGCATCTTCACCTCGTCATTCTCCAGAATACCATCGGCAAAAGCCAACTTCACGGCTTCCATAAACTCAATCTTACGTTCCTGCAGAATCTCACTTTCTGTCTTTTGAGCAGCAACACTGATATTATTGACTGTTGAGGTATTGTTAGTAATGTTATGCACACTATTATCAATATTTGTCACATCATGTGAATCACTCACATGAAGACCACCACTAATAGCATTGGCATCGCCAAGATTCACTGAAATACCTGATGCTTGCTGCTGTGGAGCCTCTTCGATGAGAGGTACTCCGCAATCAGGGCAGAACTTTCCGTTATCGTAATGCTTGTTACACTGTGGACAAATCATATTTGTTTATATTACCAATTTATATTAGACAATCTAATGCATCTGCAAAGTTACAAAATAGTTCTTAAATATGAGCATATATTTTTGATTTTTTATCGTCTGTCGTTTATTTAAGACCCATTTCGCGCTCTGCCACATCAATGCAGAAAGCAACAGCCCGGTAGTTATCGGCATAGTCATAGCTGAAGTAGAGGTCACAGTCCTCCACTATCTCGCATTCATCATCGTCATAATAGGCAGTAATAACTATCCCACTGCCCTCCAAACGGAAACGGATGCCAATAATCTCACTTGTCTGATATGCAAAGTCATCGAAGCGAATGACATGAAATTGCGATTCCGAGAAGTTATCGTATGCCTCTTCGTCTTCATCGCTGTCAGGAATCTCATCGCTCGTCCATCCGAAGTCTTCTTCATGTTTCTCAGCAGCTATATTGAAGAGTTCTTCTAAGCGCTCGCGAGCCTTATTCAAATAAGCTTCGCGGGCATCGTCGATATTGGCATACAACTGGCTCAGTTCTTCGGGGTCGTAGTCTGTAGCGCCTGTATCTTCTGTATCAGAGCCATTCTCAGCCTCATCAGCATCTTCTTCCTCATCAACAGATTCCTCGTCTTCAGGAGTTATCTCTTCCCACCAATTCTTTTCCTTACAATTGTATAAATAGCCCGTCCAGCCGTATGAACCATTGTCTGATTGGAATTCCAGATCAACTTCTTCACCGCCGTAGCGCAGACAACTGACTTCCATCACATCATCGCCTATCATGGGGAACTCGTCATCGAGTTCTTTAGAGCGCTCGAACGCAAGTTTCTTCGGATCGAACTCTTCAGCCTCGAACTCGCCTTCCCAACAGGAACCCTTCATCACGTCGAAACCAATAAAGTAGTCACCATCAGGCATACCTACGAAGTTTGTGAATTCGCCATCTTCATCGCGTTCTCCCCATAGGTCGAAGTCTTTCATGTCATCGGTATGATAGATCTCATTGTCATCTTCATCATACACGCTGAAGTCCATCTGACTGTCCCACGTGAGCACTTCACGTTCATAGTCAAAGCAGTAGTCGCCTTCACCGTATGCGTAATCTCCCCAGAAACTGCTTAGTTCGTCATTGGCAGCAGCCTCCAAGCAACGACGTTTCAGTTCGTCATCAGCCTTGAACATCTGAACGCAATAGGGACGACAGGCAAACGACACCTTGAACTTCCTTTTAGTAGGAGCCGTTTGTTCTTGTTCATTACTGTTTTCCGCAGTCTCATCCACTGCGTCAAAATTGTAACCACACTCAGGACAGAACTTAGCATCCGCTGCGACTTTGTTACCACACTCAGGACAGAACTTCTTTTCTTCAGCCTCTTCCGCGGTGAACATATTGCCCGCAGGCTGGTCACTCACTCCAAACCTTGACAACTGGTCGTCAAGATCATTCTGTAGGTTGTTTAGATATTCGTCGATATTCATATTTAGTTTGTTTTTATAATTGCCAATTTTTAACCATATTGTCAATTCTCTGATATAAGAGAGCAGACGTTACTTCTGTTTCACCAATATTATTTGGAAGATCGTTCAGACAAATGCCATCTACAATGAAATGCGTTCTGACTTGGGACAATCCGAAGAGAGTTTCAGAGAACCAGTCTTGCTTGTCTATGGGATTTGTCTCCAAGGGATATAATAACCCTCCAAGTACAACTTCCGAATTGTCAAGGCTTGCATAATACTGAATATAGCTATGAATTTGAAAGAAATCTGTTCTGTCAACGTCATCTTTCCTTCCTCTCATCCGTTTGTATTTTGCATCAAGAACAATATATTGATTCTTTCCGTTGACCACGCGATGGAAAAGCAGATCTGGAATCAGTTTCCGTTTATAGAATTGCTCGTTATATACATGCGTCTCACAATCGGATTGTGGCACAACTTGCCAATCTCCATATTCTTTACGGGCTAAAATGTCACCTAAAATCTTTCTCAAAAACGATTCCCATATCTCAGCCATATCAAGGAACAGACTATTCCCCTTTAAGTCCTCTGTGTATGTCATGCTGAACGCATGTTGCTTTACGATTTGCCAAGAGAAGTCTGTAAGTGGTTTCCAACTCTGGAAGATTCGTTTATTTTGTATCTTCTGGTATTCATCCTCGCTGACAGCGCACTCCTGCCCATGATAGCATGTATAAAGAGTATCCAACGAGTTTTGTATTTGTGGAGGAATGATGTATTTGCTGATACCTCCTTTTGCCAAAATGGAAAACGCCTTATATATTATCTTGCAGATAGCATCATCAATCTCCTTTTCTCTGTATTCTGAAACGACGTGTCCTTTGGTGATATATGGCCAAATTGTCTTACGGACATTCAGATGCCCTCTTATCTGAATGCCCTTCTGCTGATGTCTTGAAGTGATGCGAGGCAAACCATACTTGTCAGCAGCCACAAATTTCTGAATCCATAGATAGCGGACGATTAGCTTGACAATCTCATTCCAGTCATTTCCACTTCGTTGTTTGTTGTCACTTGGCGCATACCTGAAATGGCACACATCGTGGAGCATCGCCAAGAGGCAGTTCTCGCCAAAGCGTGGCTTAATCGTAATCTTGGTATTATCTATAACAACCTCACCGATATATCTTCCAGCCTGCCATACACGAGCCGAAGTTCCATCTGTAAACGTAAATGGCCTGGTTTCAAAAGGACTATAGGCTATCTTGCTGTCGGCATCATTGTTGTAACGGTTGTCAATTGGTATGAAAAAGCCGGCATCGTTGAGTTTTACCAACGCTTCAGCCTTTTGGCTAAAGCTCATAGCATTAGCTGCCTTCTCCTCTCCTTTGGAGTAGAATGGCATACAGTCTTTTGCTATGAGATGTTTGGCCATATTCAAGATTGAAATATTGAATTAGTTACTGTACTTGCTCTTACAATCTTTTATAAATTTCTCCTTCTCGTCCCTGTCCATAGAGCCGCAGTAGGCTTCAATGGTAGGAAGAATGCTTATTTGCCACAACATCTTTCTGGCTTGGTTCCAGTTGTTGCCAGTTACATTGTTTTCTATCAGATTCTTGTAGAGATTGACAATCTCAGCGAAAAAAGCATGACCGATATGATATTCCTTGCCCAGACTGCTTGCTATATAGTTGTTTACTTCTGTACAACTATCTAAGAAACGCGTCACGTTATCGCTTTCTTTGTCCTTTACTTTTTCTTTTACTTTTTCTAATTTGTGTCTGACGATCGTTTCGAGCGTATCTTCATTGTAATCAACAAGCTCCCAAATGAAACGGCGTTGCAGAGCAAAGTCAAGCTGCTCTAGCGAGAAGTCTATTTCATTCATGGTACCTATGAAGTATATGTTATCAGTAACATTCAGAACTAATCGTTTCTTGGAGTCATCTGGATTGGGCAATGTCAGGAAAACGTCTGTGCCTCGTTTCTCAATAGCCGTAAACAACTCTCCAAACACACGAGAAACATCCACGCGGTTCATCTCGTCGAGAATCACGATAAAAGGCATATTTTTGTTTATTGATGCTTTATCGATGATATCAAAGATAAAACCTTTCTTCGTATTTACACCTTTATCTTTATCAATCACTTGGCCTGCTATAAAATCTTCATAGTTGTAGTTGATGTGCAACTGCAGGTAATAGATATAATCGCTTAAAGCTGAATCACTCTGAATAGTTTCATCGTTGGCTTTGAGTATCTCCTCTATTTTTAAAGGAGTATTCTTGTTCTCCTTCTTTTTGCGTAGGGTATCACGCAGCAGAATCTCTTTTGCCAGTTCAATGGCTGTGTATGTCTTACCCGTTCCCGGAGGACCATAGAGCACCATAGCCTTTTTGTATTCCAACAATTGTGCGCGTGACAACGAATCTCCATTGCTCTCGCCTTTCCATAATAAAGGAAGGGAGTTACCATAGAATGAATCCCCGTCTTTGAGAACCTCTATTACAATCTTGTTATTTTGCCTTATGTCAATGATGGCTTGATCCACATCATTTGCAAGATTCTTCTTGTCATAAAACGCAGAAACAATTCTCTGTTTATCTGCTGTCGTGGCTATAGGCTCATATTTATCAGGATCACAAAGATGAAGGAGCAAATTTCTTACCCCATCGGGCATGGATTCCTTTCTATGCTTATCATCTTCGTATTTCATACAGTCATTGCCATTATCAGCCTCAGTTTCGTTTGATGAATTAATGAGAGGTTTACATATCTTTTCGATTTCCTCTTTTGCATATTCAACAGATTCGACATCAAATATTCGCATGAGAACAAACAGGATAAAGCGAATACCTTTGACCTTATACTGCACGTAGCCAGAACCTGCACCAGCTACAGAGTTGCCATACATCGGTTTGTATTTCTCTATTTCTTTTTTCCGATCATCATTACTTTTACCTGCAAGTACCCACTGCGGCTTCCTGTTATTGGGGAAGCCCCATAGCCACACGGCATGATTAAGTGTGCCTATATCTTCCGGCTTGACATCTTTGACGATATCAGCAAAAGGTTTATCTTTCTCCTTGTCGTTTTCGTCCTTCTGCTTAGCTTTGACAAAAATGTCATAAAGACGTACTATCGACTCCTTGTTAATTTTATCTTTGTCAGTTGCATTCTTCAAGACAAAAGACTGATGTATTCCTTTAATGAATGTTTCAAGGAACGTATCAAATAGCTTATAATCAAAACCTTTTAATTTCATGTTAATAATTATTTTAGATACTATGATTGTTTACTATTCTTCTATATGTACGGGACGAATACTTTTGCCCTCGCAGCGAGACCTATGTCCTTTATCTACATCATTATTTTTATTCTCGTCTACGTAGCATGATAATCCTTTGTCAAACATATCTGACCAAAAGAAAGACAAACTGTTAGCTGTATCATCATAGTAATGTATATTTCTTCCATCCTTTGTCGATATTTTCCCATTAGAATTTTTAAAGATATAAGTTTCATTGTATGTTCCAGACAAACGATCTTTCGTCCAGTAGTTACCTGAATTCTTATAATAATGGGATTTTCTTTCGATTTCACCAGAATATCCGTTCGTAACATCGTATCCATGATGCCCAGCTTCTGGAATGAATATACTATTGCCATTTGCTTTGCTAGTAATCAACAGACCTTTTACACCAGATTTGGATATTAGTTCTTGTGTAGTGTACTCCTTGTTGATGAGCTCTTCAAATTGAGCAGTAGTAGGCATACGCCAACCTTTGCCCCATTGAACATAAGCAGCATCGTCTTCTTTATCAAGACTCAGTTTATTATCTACCTCACCATTATTCTTGTTATCACAATACTTCGTATATATCCACTTAGAACCAGACATACTTTTTTTCTTAATTCTGAACTTATAATGTTCATCATCGAATATACGTTTACCTTCATTATAGCCTGAGGTTTCGCCCCATGCGAAGTAGTTGCCAAACTCCTCTGGTTTGGAAGCGCCAATGTTACATGTAGCCCAAAGCGTGCCGGAGGGTAAGCCTAAATCCACATATTCATGGCCTTTGAGATTAGACCCACAATATGGACATAGTTTATTGCTACTGTCAACAGGACTACCACATTCTTCACAAATAATCATAGAACGTGCAGTTGCAATACTTTTGAGAATACTCCCACAGCAAGGACAATGCGCTTCACTATTGCTTACAGATTTGCCACAATGATCACAAACGACCATCCAACTTGCCTTCTTCCTTTGTTGTTCTTCTTCCTCTTTCCTTCGTCGTTCTTCCTCTGCTTTCTTACGGGCAGCCTCTTCCGCCTGGCGTTTTCTCTCTTCTTCCTGTCGTCTGCGTTCTGCCGCCTCGACCTCCTTCCTGTGTTGTTCTTCCTCAGCCTTCTTGCGGGCAGCCTCCTCAGCTTTACGCTTTTGCTCTTCTATCTCCTTTCTTCTACGCTCAGCAGCCTCTCTCTTCAATCGTTCTTCTTCGGCCTTGGCTTTCGGGTCTTTCTGTCCGAAGAAGTTGACAAGGTAGAAGGCACAGGTGTTCTCGTCTGCACCCATCTCTTTTGCAACCTTTGGTTCAAGAAGCAGATAGATGCTGTCAACAAAGCGCTGCAAAGCAGGTGTATATTCACCAGTTACGGCACTTAAATATTCGTTGGCTTCACCAGTCCTGCCCATCATCAATGCGCCTGCAACAGCAAGTACGGACATATTGTCCTCAGGATAGTTGGTAAATCGGTCTAAGGAAACAAGGACATCCTCGGCATTAGCGATGCGACCATTCTTAATATATGCGAGATAACTCCAGAATGATTTCCAGTAACTATCGATCTTGGAGTTCTCCTTCAACTCTATGCATTTGTCAGTTTTCAGGGCGGCCAGAACAAGGAAGAACTTGCGGGAAAGTTCATCATGGTCGTACATCCTGACTAATGGCTCAAGTCCATCAATCTGACCCATCAGTGCTTTGACCTCATTCTTTTGGAGATTATCGGTCAGAATCTTCAACTTTGTACGAGCAATGGGATTCAGGGTTGTTTTTCGGGCATTGCGTTCTGACATCACCCTAACCGATTCCAAAATAGCATCTGCTGTTGACTTGTCTAATCCTAATTTGATCCTGCATTCTTCAAGAAGCACAACTTCCGATTGTTCCAAGACGTTATCTTCGTATGCACGCTTACATTCCGTCAAGTATATGGCTTTCTTCTCTTGAAGCAACTCCATCTCGGATTTCTGTGCAGCCACCTGCGTGATATTGGTCACGTTAGAAGTGGTGTTCGTGATGTTATGAACACTTCTGTCTTCATTATGCACATTGTGAGAATCAGCCACATGCAGTCCCCCACTGATGGCATTGGCATCGCCAAGGTTGACGCTCACACCACTATCAGTCGGTTTCTCTATCAGCTTTGCTCCGCATTCAGGGCAGAACTTTCCGTTGTATTCTTGTATACAGTTAGGGCAATACATATTTATTTCTTCGTGATTATTTACTTTTATAGGTTCTCAGGCGAGCAAGCTCGGAGTCCAATTTACTATTTTGTTTGTATAGCATCTAGCAGCTTACCACGCTCATCAAGGCGGGCACGAATCTGGGTGTTGACTGGACCTATCTTGCGTTGATAATTGTAGAGGTAGCCCTTTTCTGGACGGTCTTGAGCATCGGTGGTCTCATAACGTTCTACGCAGAATAGTTCGCGCGGCTCCACACCCAATTGCTGATAGAGGTTCTGGGTGATGCTGTCGTGGATGAGGCGCAGGTTGCTGTCAACCAATCCTCGTACTTCGTCAAGAAGTGAGTGGTTAGAGGTTTTAGGTGAGAGCATGCTACCGCTTTGATTCTTCTGCATCACCGTTTCACGCTTCATCTTGCGGAAAGGCATACGTATCGACTTGGATCCATCTTCCTCTTGAATATCAGCAAGAGCCTCAACGTTGGGGCGAGTGCGCAGTTTAGGATTACCATAGAGGTTGAACATCAGCACAGTAGCCAGAGTGATTTCATCTTCCTCAATTTGGCGGCTGGTATTATAATAGTCGCACTTCGCCTTGAGGAAAGCCTCGCCAGCAGTCATCGTACCTAAGCATTCATATTCGGCAAAGCGTGCCATAAACGTCTCGCTATATGCTGCTGGCTGTATGCGCCAGGTATCATCATGATGAAAATGTCCACATTTGCCCATAGCAGGAACACATGAGCCGCTATAGAGAAGTACACCTCCGCCATACATGGCTGAAAGGAGCATACTCTGTTCGCGCGCGTACCTTATATATCTACCACCCCAGCAGGCCACGGTATTGAAGATACGGGCATTCGACTCGCGCAGCATATCAATACTGAAAGCCAGGCCACTACTATAGAAACCTGAGTCCTCAGGATTACAGGCGCCATGCAGATTAAACACCAACATGTCGGCCTCGCTTAACTTCCCATAATACTGCTCTGCCAGTTCTTCTTCCATATCTTCCATAATGGAAGGTGAAAGAAACATGTTGTCGAGCACGACCTCTTCTTCGTTGTCCATGTGCTCAGTAGGCAGGTTGCGTGACATCTCGCGACTGGCAGGAATCCAGTCGTAGTTTGAGGTCATCACAGCACGTCCTATGTCAATGCCACCATCCTCGCTGACCATATTGCTGATGTTGAAGTAGGCCTGTAAGTCTTCCTCTATCGTAGTCTGCATCTGCCCCGTCTCCAAAGGCAGACGAGCCACATTACATCGGGCCTGGCGGAAATCAAGGAAATCAAGTTGTAACTGGCCATAGAAACAATAGTAGAAATCGGCATAGACGTATGTGTCATAATCTGTACCGCTACTACATGGGTTATCCTCAGCCGGCTGGGGTATTACATCGTTTCCGCCTATGATAAATAAAGAGAGGTGTGGTCCTGGAGCGATGCCTTCATTCTTGATATAATTCTGCAACACCTCGCTATAGTCCATCCATGTGCCATCGCCTACTTCATGCTGACGGTCAGCCATATCGAGCAGATGCCAACAGAGGTCGAGATCGTCGTTTGCGCTAACGAACCCCTCGATAACGTCATGCACAGCATAGCGAGAAATACCATATTTTTTGGCAAGGATGTTGGAGTCAGTCCAAATGATACCCTCCTGCTCACTACTATTGTCCTGAGTCCCACGAACTGAATCGTCAGAGACGCCAGCCTCAGCATTGAAGTTATAGCCACACGAAGGACAGAAATTGGCATTAACTTCTACCTGTGTGCCACACTCAGGACAGAATTTCTTCTCGTCTTCACTTGCAGCATTTTGCTGCCCACCATTCAGTCCGAACCGTGACAGCTGACTGTCAATGTCAGATTGCAGATTGTTTATAAAATCGTCGATATTCATCATTAATAGTATACCTTAAATATATACAAATCTGTTTGTACTTATTGACTTATTGCAATGGTTTTACTAAAGAACCTTCAGAATTTAGATAGCCACTCTTTCCATCTTTGCACACACCATAAAGGCCGCTATCATAGGAAATAAAGTCGTATTCGCAGGGAGCAACTTCTTTTCTTTTTTGAGGGCTGAAAAGACCATATTTACTATTTTTTTGTACTTCAAAAAGACCTGTTTTTTCATTATAAGAGCCAATATAATCATAGGTAGGTGCAACTATTTCGGAAAGGTCGATAGCAGAATAAAGTCCATATTTACTATTGGCGCTTACCTCAAAAGTCTTTGATTCTTCTGAAACGAAGCCAATATAATCATACTTCGTTTCAATAATTTCAGTAAGAGTCTTGAGCGAGACCATTCCGTATTTGCCTTCTTTGCGTACCTCTACTGCACCTAAATCTTCATCTGGTGAACTTATATAATCGTATTGTGGCTTAATTTTTATGTCGCCTTTCAAATCAGCAATACCATACTTGCTATTTTTGCGTATTTCAAAATAGTTATCGTATTTGCTCACGTCGTCAAACTTCTTCTCCAACATTTCTTCCACACTGGAAACGTCCAAGTTTTCAATGCCACCCTCATCATTATGATAGGTAACAACTGCTACTTCTTCAAGGCTATCTTCCGATTCGTCCTCTTTCTGGCAACTCTTAATAGAGTAGATAAAACTATAGATAATGACAATTGCAATGATCGAGATAAATCCCCACGTGCGTAATTTTCTTTTCTTTTCCTCCTTAGCATCTTTTTCAGCTTCCATCTGCCTTCTTTTTAAAGCAGCTTCAGCCTTTCTTGCCTCTGCTTCGTCTTTTCTCGCCTTTATTTTCCTCTTTGTCTTTGCATCCGTGTCAGCATTCTTTGGGGGTGTTTTTGCTTGCTGTTTACGTTTCTTTTCTGTTTTAATGGCAGCATTTCTTGATTTCAAGATGTCTTGTGCTTCTGCTTCGGCAGCAGAACGAGCAGCACGCACGGCGGAATATCTTGACTTCAAGATGTCTTGTGCTTCTGTTTCGGCAGCAGCACGAGCAGCACGTATGGCGGCATTTCTTGATTTCATGATGCCTTCTGCTTCTTCTTTGGCAACAAGACACATAGCAAACCTCATGATGTCTTGTGCTTGTTTTTCGGCAGCAGCCTGCATTTCCTCAAACTGTTCTTTTGAAATATTAAATAATTTACTCATGGTCTACATTTGAAAGTAGGAATTGCATTTATTTGGATAACAAATCTGTGAAACAGCACTTTTGCCATGACTCAAGATTGTTTGGCAGAATTCCAGTAGAGAAATAATCTTTTAATGCTTGTCGCGCCTCAGTATCCATGGCATATTTAGAACAATAGATGTTTGAATCACGAGTAATGAAATACAATATGCCAACACTACCATTTCCCTTACTATATCCAAAGATTTCTTTCTTTTGAGGATGAAAAAGTACTAAGCTATTGTCCTTGCTGCTTAAAGAATTTAAGAATTTTGAGATGCTTTTTACAGTAGGCTCTTCTACCCGCATACCTGAGAAGACGGCCTGACCTGCAGCATTCCAGAAGTCTTCTACTTCATCGAAAGAGATTGCATCGCCTATAGCCATTATCCACTTTCGTGGGGTTGCAGACTTTCTCGCAGTTAATATTGCTATTGCCTCCTCTTCTGCATCTTGGCGTCTTTGTTCAAACAGTTCTCTTTGTTTTTTACAAACATCGAGTGGAACAACATGTTCAATATAAAAAGCATTGTTTTCTGTTGCTGCTATGTCTTCGTGGTCCTTAGTGAAATTAAGACTTTGGCATATAGCCTGCCAGAAATCTCTCAGTTCGGATGAAATGGAACTTTCGTTCAACATCTTTAATGTCTCTTGAACAGTCTCGTTGTCAGTACCAAAATCATGACTTAGACTCAATGCTTGTAGTAGCAATTCGTTGCCATCAGTGTAATTCGTGTAGAATGCAAGCTTTGAAGAAGCCTCTTCGAAACCAGCAACATCGTTCATCTTCAAATAAGCTATAGATGCCCAGAAAGTCTGCCAATACTCATCTGTTGGCTGGTTCTCATATATTTCGATAAGTTCTTCAGGATGCAATGCAGAGAGCAACATATTGTAAATGAAATTTATGTCTTCTACTTGATATGTCTTTGACAATACTTTGAGACGTGGCAGCTGAGACTCCAGACGTTCGACATCATTCTCTTTGATGAGTTGTGTGATGAGTTTGATTGTCAACGCATCTTTTGCATTCAACGACTTCTTTCGGTGACTCGTTTTGCATGCCGATTCTATAAGCTGATTAGCAGTGTGCTCATCCAGATTAAATTCAATGCGCTTTAATTCCAGCATGTCCTTCTCGTCATCTGTTAAAATGCCGTCAGCATAAACCTTTCTGCACAAGTCCAAGAATTGCACCTTATGTTCTTGTAAGAGCTCTAACTCTGTTTTTTGTGCAGCAACCTGATAAGTATTGTGAACACTCTTATCCTCGTTATGAACGTTATGGGAGTCGGTCATGTGTATACCACCGCTTATAGCATTGGCATCACCCAGGTTTAGATTGAAACTCCCCTGACAATTAGGTATCTCTATAAGTTGGGAGCCGCACTCTGGGCAAAACCTGCCATCGTATTCCTTCTTACAATTAGGACAATACATAACTTTCATATTGTTTTATACCACAAATTTATGAGTAAATATAGTCATACATTATCTCTGCAATTTGACGTATTATCTTTTCTTGGTCGGGTGTTGGAGTTACATCGTCAACCATATCTTTATAATATTCAACATGATCATCAACCCACTCGTCTTTTTCTTCTTTCTCATGCGTTATTTCCTTATATGTATGGCGCGATTTCGATGTCGCACTAAGAATACGATTGTCTATATGTGTGTAGGGGTCATCAAACAATTCTGCGACTTCTAATGCTAAATCTATAAGCTCAGATGGAAGATGAGCGTATCTTGTATACAGAAGGAATCGATAGGTTTCTTTTACCATTTTTTTCACTACAGCATTTTGACTATCTGTTAAATCTTCCTTCAGATAGCCCTCCAGGTCATCTATAGTGAAATACATTTCACCATGACGGTCATCAATTGACAACTTTTTAATATTTTCAAGTGCTTCGTCTGCACCATCAACTGCATCAAATAAGTCTTTGTTGTCATAATAAAGTTTCAATAAGCTTTTTGGTATATTACCTTCTAAGCCTGGTTCTTCGACAACATCTTGTATATCGTCTGACAAGCCTTCTTTATTTTCAGACTCAAACAAACTAAAGAAATCTTCAAGTTCCTTACAGTCACCAGCCCGCATCGTGGAGGTCTTTCCTTTTTCCGCAATTAATGTATCTAGAGTAATGACTCCATGTTTGATAAAACAAAACATGTAAACATCATTGTATGGTCCCTCTGCCTTTTGGGAATCGAAATAAACCATGAACTCTTTATTAAACTTCTGGCCTTCTTGTAGAGCCTTTTTTTGCTTCTCTATGGCATTTGCCATTTCTGATTGATTCTTGTTCATATCTTTTGGTTTGAGATTTGAGTTTGAAATATTGGATTTGATTTGTATGCCAAGTTCAGATGCAGGCTGATGTGATGACTTTGACGCCACAATGCTCTTCTTGCTCATACCTGAAAGGGACGTGGCGTCCACAATATAGTCATCATAGCTGCAATCCATGTCATCAACGGTTACCAAATTCAGTTCTTGCTGTAGCTTCTTGACAGACGAACATCCTTTTCTGATCTTTGAATAGATATCTGACCATCGTTGACTGAGCTGATGAGTGGAACTGTCATTCAAGTCTTTTGCATCGTGCCATTCCACGCTGGCGGCTTCTCTATAAGTTTTCACGTTGCCGTCTGAGAGTTTCCAATTGCGTGTCAGGTGGAGCAACAGATGCTGCAGGTCTTCTACAGAACCAACTCCGTCATTGATTGCAGTATGAACGAGTGACCAACGACGAGACAGTCGTTTAGTCAGTATCTTATCTTGTTTCGACGTGTCTTTGAAGGCCTCGACATCGTCCCATTCCACCCTGAGGGCTTCTTTGAACGTCTTCACTCTGTCATCTGGCAACATCCATTGATGAGTCAGGTTCTCTATCAGGTTCTGAAGCTGGTTCACAGATTTGACACCATCATTGATAGCCATGTCTACCAGTTTACAACGCCGTGACCAACGGTGGGCCACGGTATCGTCACTGTTGTCATCCTCGGCATCGTGACACACCACGCTGAAGGCTTCATTGAACGTCTTCACTTTGTCATCTGGCAGTGCCCAGTCATAAATGAGGTTCTCTGTGAGACTGCGCAACAAGTCTGCCGATTCCACTCCTTCCGTGGTAGCCGTGTATGCGAGCCACCAACGTCGGCTCAGCTGATTAGAGCGTTTTTTCCCTTGTGCAGACTTATCTTTCCCTGCCTCATTTATTTTTCTGCTCAGTTCGCCTAGATAGTCTATTGCTGTCATACTGCAAACTTTGATAACACGAATGGTCTGTTATAGTTTCTGTCCACATTCTCCACAGAAAGGTTCACCTGCAGGAACCTCGGCACCACAGGCAGGACAATGTTGAACCTGAGGAGTAGCAGGTGCTGTTGGCGCTACAGGCTGCTGAGCAAGGGGTTGCTGTGGTTGCTGTGGTGGCATCTGCTGGAAATTCTGCGGTGTTCCGCCCATAGCCTGAGCGAAGCTCTGCGAGTCAGTTTGATGAGCACGGGTAGTGTAGTTGAGTGACTGATCGAGCGTGTGATCCATACGATCTTGCTGGCGCTGGGCATCCTGACGGTACTCATTGGCTCGCTGTTGCTGATCCTCGAAGCGCTGCTGTTGGAACATCTGCTGCTGCTGGAACATCTGCTGCTGTTGCTGCATCTGCTGTTGACCTACGCCCATCATGCCTTGCTGCATCATCTGAGCCATCTTCATCATCATCTCCTGACTCTGGCTGCCCTGCTGTTGTTGCATCTGCATCATCTTCTCGTAGAGTTCTTTCTGCTCCTGTTGCTGTTTCTGCAACAGTTCGTTCTCCTTACCAGAGCCGAGAGCTTGGGCAAATGCCACCTGTCCCTCGTCTGAGAGTTCTGCAGCGCGCTTGGCCATAAGCTGTTCAGCGCTCATATTAGCCTCTACGTTGTCGCGATTCATTTCCTTCTGCACATCCATACCATGAATACTCTCTGCAGAACGATTTTGTTCTTGCAGTTCACGCAATTCTGCCTCTTTCATAGCTTGCATATTGCGCTGAGCAATCTGTGCCTTGCGATCAAGGATGTCGATGTCGTCGAACTTGTCCTGACGATTCCTCAGGTATTCTGTTTGTTCGTCCTCGCGACGCATCTGGGCCTCACGCTGACGCTGCTGCCATTCAGCCTCGCGCTGACGCTCTTGGTTTTGCCAATCGAAGTCTGTCTCGCGGATGCGTTTCTGCCAATCGTACTCATCCTGCTGCTGGGTGCGACCCCACTGACGATTGTATTCCTGCTCCTCATGCATCCACTCGCGTTCGCGCTGCTCGTCCTCGATGCCCCAGTCGCGACGGCGCTGCAGATCTTCGCGTTCCCAATCGTGATCCTGTTTCTGGTCGTCGTGGGCCTGTTTCTCATCGTCGAGCGCCCACTGTGCCTGCAGACGTGCGTGATCTACACTCTGCTGGTGCTGGATGCGCATAATCTCAGTTACGGAGTCGCGCTCTATCTTGTTATGCAGGAGTGCATCCTCGAGAGCAGCCATTTCGTCATCTTTGACCAGACGACTCTTCTTGATATCAAGCAAAGCCTCGTACTCCTCTTCCTTACTCTTAGCCTCACGCAGACGTTTCTGTGCATTGAGCATGAGCACAAACTGTTCCATCTCGTCGTCGTGCAGCAGTTTGTCCTTATTGAGTTGCTGCAGGGCATAGCGCAGTTCTTCTTCACTTGTAGCCTTGTCGATAGTCTGTTTGTTGGTCTCAGATGCCAATCGGTTACGGAATTCACCCGTACGTTGCAAGAACTCCAGTTCTTTCTCTGAGCAGAACAGTTCGCGCTCTACCTGGCGGAAACGCTCAAAGTCGGCTGAACGGTCCGTAATCTGCAGCACCTGTGTACACTGGATACCGAATACCTGACCGTTGATGGTTTGCAGGATGCGGTTTTTCAAATTGTTCACAATTGGTTCAGGCAGTCCTTCCTGCTGGTAGTCCAAATTACGAAGCATTTGGGTTACGGTATTCTGTACTGCTGGCATGAGCATCTGCTGCACTTGGTTAGCGGTCACGCTGGCACGGTCAGCCAGGTAGTTGCGCAGGAAATCATTAATATTGTTAATCTGCATCTGCAACGATACGCCAATCTCCACATCAACTAACTTCGTAGGTATCTTGAAGGGCACGAAGTCGATGCCGCCGTCTGCGTTCTGCTGACCGCCAAAGGTCAATGTGATAACACGGTCGCTGACCAAATAGACACGGATGAGTTTGGGCTGGTTCTTTTCCTTGAGCACCTTTTCCACTTTCTGCTGACGTGCCTGGCGTTTTTGTTCGTTTTCGCCCTTCTTGTTGCCGAAGAAGAAACGGCGAACGGTGCTCAGACCTATTCCGATAGTCCCTACGAGGCCGCGATCCATGAAAGTCTCTTTTTTCTTCTTTTCCTGCTCATTCACTTTCTGCTCAGCAGCCTCACGTTCGGCCTTTTTCTCAGCATCGCTCTTTACAGGGAAAGTATAGGCACCACCCGAGAGTGTTCCAACAAGATCACCATCAACATATACTAAAGCTGTACAACCCTCCTGGATAATGACACCTTTTAATTTTTCTACTTCATTAAACTCTGTTTCTGTAACACGCCGAGCTATCTGACCGGGCTGGATATTCCAGATTGCACGACCGCGTACCACGTCAATACCGTCAATGGCTTCTTGGTTACGACGATCACGTACTCGCTCTGCCTCTTCTTCAGCAGCACGCTGGGCACGCTCGGCAGCCTGCTGGCCTTGCTGAGCCTGCTGTATCTGACCTTGGTCGTCACGGGCCTGTTGGCGAACGGCTTGCTGTTGCTGGCGTTCTATATCCCGATTGAGTGCCCCGCCGGTCACAGCGTTAGCCACTGCACGCACACCATCGGTAAACCATCCCTTCTGTCCAGGCTGAGCCTGCGACTGCTGAGGAGCTGCTCCTACGGGTGTTCCGCACTTCATGCAGAACTTCTTTCCTGGAATCAACGGATTTCCACATTTTGAGCATACAGCAGGAGCATCCATTTGTTTGGAAGCTGTCTGAGCTTGGGGATTAACACTTGCAGGAGCTCCGCATTTCATACAGAACTTCTGCCCTTCCTTCATTTCATTACCACATTTCAAACATTTCATATTATTATAGTTTTACAGTTCTTTACAATGTTATTGCACTTGACCAATTGAATACAAGGAGCGTGAGCCTACCCTCGCGGATGCAAAGATAGTACTTTTTTTTGAAAAATGCAATATTGCAATCTGTTTTTTTTTTATATTTGGCGGCAAAATTATGGCGAAAGAGAGAAATGTGCAAGTCCTTTTCTGTCCTTTTCGCCTTTGGCAGTCGTTTCACTAAACTTTCGTATCTTCGACCTATGACCAGAAAGCCGACATTCCCGGTTCATATATCTTTGCCGATTCCACGGAGTTTTCTGTTGGCAGAATAGGCTAAAAAATGCTAACGACGTCATCTTTTTCCGTTTTATGATTTCCGTTTTATGGAAAAATCGTTATCTTTCCTCTATAAACTTGAAAAACAAATTGCCCAGCCAAGCTAATATCTAGGCAGTGAGCAATTTCTAAGCGAGATGACAATTTGACACGGCAACCTATCAGTTTCCGTGTTTTGAATAATACTTTCCTCTTCGAGCTGTCGGCTCAAACTGGCTTTCATTGCCGTCCATGCCACTGGTTAATTTGCAAACGGGGTATAATCCACCCCAAATTTATGGCTTATATTCAATTTAACCAAATTAGGACTGTCCTATTTATGATAATTTAAGCCTTCCAAAGACTGGCACAAGGTGACACAAGAGTAACACCAAGAACATCTCCTCCAAAAAAAGCGAGATAAATTACACTCCGTCACTTTCTTCGTAATCGGATGAAATATAGGTTATTGCGAGAGTGGTGGAATTTCTTTCTATTACACTAATTACACTAAAAGTAAAACAGAAGACACAGAAATCAATAGTCCTGCCACTTATTGCTGATGTCGGTGAGGCTTTAGTTGACTATCTTGTAAATAGTAGGCCAAAATCAAAATCCAACTTTGTTTTT
>JAEEGL010663202.1_pt1 | contig 23864 bp, 20 predicted proteins | sample 9134231 | NCBI WGS metagenome assembly JAEEGL01 (sample SAMN16246548, study PRJNA631951) | gut metagenome | biome: gut microbiome; feature: rumen; material: fiber-attached | host: Bos | place: Iran: Karaj | collected 2018-10 | reverse complement strand
GACAATATCTGCTTCGGCAGGCCGGATGCGACCGAAGAAGAGATCCGTCATGCCGCCGCAATGGTCCACGCGGATGAGTTCATCGAGCGTCAGACAAAAGGATATGATACGGAAGTCGGTGAAGGCGGCGTCCGTCTCTCGACCGGTCAGAAACAGCTGATTTCCTTCGCAAGGGTTATCCTGGCGAATCCCCAGATCTTCGTTCTGGACGAAGCGACCAGTTCCATCGATACGGAAACAGAGCAGATCATTCAGAATGCGATCACGACTGTTCTCGAAGGAAGAACCAGCATCGTCGTCGCACACCGTCTGTCCACCATCCGCAACGCTGACCGAATTCTGGTTATCCGTAATGGAGGAATCGCGGAGAGCGGTACTCATGAAGAACTGCTCGAGCAGAAAGGTTACTATCACGACCTATACATGCATCAGTTCCGCGAAGAATCCCTGGCGCAGGCACTGGAAGCATAAAACAGTCTAAAAAAAGAATCGAGGCGGATTTCCGCTTCGGTTCTTTCTTTTTTATCTTCTATGAGCGTCATAAAGAGCGTCATATTCAATTTTTCTGTTTCTGAAGTAATATTTCCTTATCCCGGTCACTGATCTGACGGAGGACCCTGCAGGGATTACCTACGGCGACCACATTGGAAGGGATATCCTTTGTTACGATGCTTCCCGCTCCTATCACCACATTGTCACCGATCGTAATGCCCGGAAGAATGATCGCACCTGTTCCGATCCAGCAGTTGTTCCCAATGCGCACCGGCAGGTTGTACTGATACCCTTGTTCTCTCAGCGAGGGATCGATCGGATGGGCTGCTGTCGCTACCGTCACATTCGGCGCAAACATGACATAATCTCCGACATAGATGAAAGTATCATCTACCAGCGTCAGATTAAAATTGGCATAGACATTTTTCCCGAAATGCACATTCTTACATCCGAAGTTGGAATGCAGCGGCGGCTCAATATAACAGCCTTCTCCGATCTCAGCAAACATTTCTTTTAAAAGCTGCTGCCGCTTATCCTGCTCTGAAGGTCTTGTGGCATTGTAATCATACAGTTCCTCAAGGCACTTCAGCTGAAACGTCAGAATCTCTTTATCCAATGGAAGATACAGTTCTCCTGTATGGATCCGCTCTTTTTGACCAGACATTTCCTTCTTCCTTCCTCCGTGTTTCCGTCTGTCTGAAAACCGTCATTTTTGACATTCTTTCCATGAAACGATTCCATCATTGATGGAACACTCTACAATACGGTCCGTAATGCTGAGCGCCGCCTTTCTGTGTGTGATGATCAGAAGTGTTTTCTCCGACATTTTCCGGAGTCTTATCAGAAGTTCCTTTTCCGTATTCTCATCCAGAGAGGCGGTCGCTTCATCCAAAAGCAGAATCGGCCGGTCGGAATAAATCGCTCTGGCAATCGCCAGCCGCTGGATCTGTCCTTCCGAAAGACCACCGCCATGTTCGCCGAGCTCTGTATCCACTCCCTGCGGGAGCTGACTGACAAAATCCTCTGCGCAGGCTGTATATAATGCTGTTTTCAGTTTCTCTTCCTGTCCAGGGTCAACACCGTCCGTCATAGTTACGGCCTGCCGAATGGTTCCCTTCATCAGATAATTACCCTGCGGTACATAGGCAAATAAGCCTCTCCACGAGCTGTCCAAAGGGATTTCCCCTTGGGTTGAGGAAATGTTCCGTTCCCCTTCCTGTGGCGAATAAAAAGCCATCAGAAGCTTAAAAAGGGAACTTTTTCCGCATCCGGAAGGACCTGTAACACCGATATATTTTCCCTTTGGAATAGAGATACTGCAATCAGTAACAGCAAAGCTGCTTTCTTCTTCCTCCGTATCATTTCTTGCCGGATAGGAAAAGGAAATGTGCTTCAGTTCGATGGATGAGAAACTATCCTTATAGAAGGAAAGAACCTCGTCCTGTGTTCTGGCCGGTTCTGAGATATCAGTTTGGTAATCTTCCGTCTCTTTGATCCGCTCTGCACTGGCCAGCATAGCGTAAAATGTCGGAACCAGCCCTGAAAGGTTTGCAAACGGTCCCTGTACCTGAGATACTAACTGCAGAATAGCAGTCATTGTGCCGAATGAAATTGTTCCGGAAGCAATCCCGTAAGCGCAGTAGATTGCGCTCCCAATATAAAGCCCGTTCATAATCAAATTGAATCCGACGTTGCAAAGATTGGAAAAAGCATTCCGTTTCATACGCGCCGTTCTGTGGGCATCCATATAGGTTTTTGCCTGTTGCTCCGTCTTCTCTTCCCTTCCAAAAGCCCGAAGAACCATCATGCTGGAGAGATGTTCCTGAAAAAACACTCTCAGCTCCCCGTCTTTTTCCTGTATTGCTTTGTGAAGAGACTTCAGTTTTCCCCGGAACAGAAATGTCACTGCGACGACAATGATCCCGCCGGGGATTAAAATCACTGCGAATCCCGGCTGAAGCATCAGAAGAATAATAATTCCTCCAATCAAACGGATCAGCATACCGGTCAGTGCCGGGAAAATATAAATGATATCGTCCGCGACAATTTTAGCGTCACTGGTTAATCGGTTCATCCATTCGCCGGAATGCACCGCATTGATGTCAGCATAGTTTTTCACCAGCAAGTTATGAAACAGTCTGCTTTTCAGACTGTTTTCTATTTTTGTTTTTCCGGATTCCTCAAAATACCTATAGAGAGTACGCAAGGCAATCTGAATCAGAAATGCTCCTGCTACCATAAGAGCTGAATGAAACAGTCCCTGCATATCCCCTGCTACCGCTCTGTCAATCAGGGAACGGAACAGAAGCGCGTATTCCAGGGCAATCACACTGACCATCCCGGACAATACGGCAAGAACGACCACAAAATACCGTTTGCCTTTGATGGTGCTGTTCAGCCACTTCAGTATATGCAGATTTTCTCTTAATGATTTCATCTTAATGCTCCGCCATTTTACATCCGGTTGGATTGTCAGTTTTTCTTCCCACGCTTAAACAGTTTATGATAGATGTTCCTTGCGAATGGTATTTTCGCTATTCTTTTCCTGAGCAGATAATACACCCGTCTTAAAGGGTAGAAAAAATAATGGACTTTGCTGTAAATCCGATAGCCTTTATCCGTCACAGAACACTTTTTATCGCCGCGGTAGAATTCTTTCAGAACAGCAATAATCGTTTCGTCCGGTATATCCGGTTCTTTTTCCGGGCAGTTATCGCCGAGAAAAGTATAGACCCTCTTTCCATCTTTTTCCATTACATCCACAACTCTGTGCAGGATGTACTTGTTGGAAGATTCCTTTTCATAGAGGGCCACATCGTATTTTTGCAGTCCCTTCCCATCATATGGCACAATTGTTACCAGATCACTTTCCTGTCGCAGCATGGGGCGCATGCTGACTCCGGCAAACCGATAAGTCAGGCTGTCGTGTGATTGCAGATATTCTTTCATGGATGTCTTTTCAAGATTCATCCGATTATTCTCCTCATGTTGCACAAGCGAATCCTATAGGATTCTGTATCAGTAAAGTGCTTCCGGTTATACCGGTTCGCTGAACGTATCCGGACGCTCCGCGTCAAACATCTCATTTGCCCACATAAGTGTCACCAGGTTTTCCGTATCAGACAGATTGGTAATACTGTGTGTGTATCCTGGAAGCATATGAACTGCCTGAATACGCTCTCCGCTGACCTCAAACTCAATCACTTCATCCGTCCCGATTTTCCGTTCCCGTATCAGTCCATGCCCTGCCACGACAATAAAAAACTCCCATTTGCTGTTATGCCAGTGCTGTCCCTTCGTGATTCCAGGCTTCGAAATATTTACGGAAAACTGTCCGTGGTCCTCTGTCTTCAGCAGTTCCGTAAACGATCCTCTGCTGTCACAGTTCATTTTCAGATCAAAGGCAACCTTATTCTTCGGCAGATAGCTCAGATACATGCTATACAGTTTTTTCTCAAAACTTCCGTTTGGAATGGCCGGAACGATCAATGTCTGCTGCTGATCATGAAATGAATTGAGGCACTTCACGATATATCCAAGCGTTGCTTTGTGCGTAACGGGAACATAGCAGAATTTTCCATTGTTCTCCTCCTTAGGAGTCAGTCCGTCGTATCCGTCTTCCCCTGCAGGCGGATAACTGCACCGATGCGGATGTCCTTCCAGCAGATCATACATCTCCTCTAGCAAATCATCCACAAAAAGCATTTCCAGCTCCGTATTCTCATCGTGTACGGTAATCGGCAGCTCATTCGCAATGTTATGACAGAAAGTTGCAACTGCGCTGTTATAATTCGGCCGGATCCATTTACCTGTCAGATTTGGAAAACGATAGACATATACCGATACTCCGGTTTCTTCTGAATAGCGGAAAAGCATTTTTTCCGCTTCTTTTTTCGACAGACCATATTCAGAAGAGCCAAAGCGTCCGGCAAGAGTTGCCTGTACAGAGGAACTTAACATGACAGGACACATATTATGATGACTCTTAAGAGTCTCAAGCAAAGTGGCAGAAAACCCGACATTATCCTTCTGAAACTCATCCGGATTTTTCGGACGGTTTGCTCCCGCAAGATCAAAAACAAAATCACAGTCCTCGCAGAAGCGGTTAAGGTCTTCTTCCGAATTCCGCCGGTCATATTCATAGATCTTGCCGATGATCAGAGTTTTCCTGGTCCGATTCTTCCCATCCCGGATATTTTTTAAATTTTCCACGAGGTTGCGCCCGAGGAATCCTTCCGCACCTGTAACAAGTATATTCATCCTGTCATCTTCTCCAGTCACTCAACTATTATACCGCTTGCAGTCACAGTTCCAATTGCTTAAAAAGATCAGCGGCCTGGTCCATATATTGCTTATCCGTGGAAAGAATATCAGAAGTCTGCTTTTTCAGTTCTTCCCTTCTTTCTTTGCTGAACCATACAATCAGGCGCTTCAGGTAATAATACGCCGCAGTATGTTCTTTTCCCGACTCATCCCGGTAAAACTCCTTAACCTGATAAACAGGGGGAAAGATTCGTCTCAATAGGTATCTCCAGCCTCTTTCGTGTCTTTGCCTTCCTGCGTTTTTAAACTTCATTGTTCCGAACACTCCGCCCGATAAACAGAATTCTTCCATCGCAGATGTCATGTCCGTCCGCTCCGCGTTTTCCATCCATACATCCGACAAGTTGCAACATTCTTCATAGAACTTCAGGATCTTGCACTGCCGGCACATGTCCATCACCGTATCCTCGCAGTACTCCGTCTTGTTTCTTAACAGCCAAAGATCGATAAACGGTCTAATTCCCACGCCTCCGTTTAAAAAGTGATGACACATATGAGCTACGACATGAAAGATCTGAAACTCAGCAGTGAAAGCATATCTGCTCCCTGTTTCTGGAGGATTCGCATATTCCCATGCACGGCTTAAAAATGTATCAAGGTTTTCATTGTTTTCTTTGATGTTAAAATGCAGTTCCAGATGCATCCGCTGTCCATTGTCCACCATGATAACATCATGGTAGGACTTTTTGACCATCTTTAAATCAGTTTTCTCTTCTATTGCATTTATGGCTTCGGCCAGATTTTCTTCCTTTACCAGAATGTCAATATCGCAGCTGGTTCGCATTTCAGGTTTCGGATAGAGATTCCGAATCACTGCGCCCTTTAAAAAAATATAAGGAATACCAGAAAGGTTCAATGCTGTTCCGACTTGTTCCAGATAGACATCATGCAAAATAAACCGATAGAGGTCCTCACTGCAAGCTTTTTCTATTGCATGGATCTGTTCAGAAGGCAGATGCATGCTTTTCAGTCCATAATAAAGAATGGATAAAACAGATTGCTTTTTGCCAAACTCTTTCAGTTCCTGTATCTCTTCTTCGGTCAAGCGGAAATCAGGCGTTTCTAATCCCATGCCGCAGCGAATGATCGAAAACAATTTGTCACAGGATAATTTCATGATTTTCTCCAAACCATTTTATTGACAATTCCAACGTAACTTTGAATAATCTTGATCACTTTATCCGACACATTCAGATCGGCATAATCCGGTACAGGAACTGCTCCACCGCTCTTTTCCTCTCTGCACATTTCCACCGCAGTATCCACTGCCTGCAGAAGGCCTTGCGTGTTGATGCCCGACAGGATAAAGCATCCTTTCTCCATTGCCTCGGGACGTTCTGTTGAGGTTCGAATGCAGACTGCCGGAAACGGCTGCCCGATCCCTGTAAAAAAGCTGCTCTCCTCAGGAAGCGTTCCGGAATCGCTGACAACAGCAAACGCATTCATCTGAAGACAATTATAATCGTGAAATCCCAGTGGCTGATGCTGTATCACTCGCGGATCCAGTTCGAACCCAGACGCTTCCAGTTTTTTTCTGGAACGGGGATGGCAGGAATACAGAACCGGCATATCATATTTTCTCGCCATCTGATTAATCGCGGTAAACAAACTACTGAAATTCTGTTCGGTATCAATATTCTCTTCCCGATGCGCAGACAGCAGAATATAATGACCTTTCTCCAGTCCCAGTCTCCGGTGCACATCGGACGAGCAGATTGCATCCAGGTTTTCTGTCAGCACTTCTGCCATTGGACTTCCGGTCACAAAAGTACGTTCCTTTGGGAGACCGCACTCAGAAAGGTACCTTCTGGCATGTTCGGAATACGCCATGTTGACATCTGAAATAATATCCACAATCCGCCGGTTTGTCTCTTCCGGAAGGCATTCGTCTTTGCAGCGGTTTCCGGCTTCCATATGAAAAACCGGAATATGTAGCCGCTTTGCTCCAATCACTGACAAACAGCTGTTTGTATCACCGAGAACCAGTACCGCATCCGGGTTCATTTCACTAAAAACACGATAACTTGCCGCAATAATATTGCCAATCGTTTCCCCAAGATCTTTTCCGACCGCATTCAGATTGATATCCGGAGCGGCAAGTCCAAGATCATCAAAGAACACTCCGTTCAGATTATAATCATAATTCTGACCGGTATGCACCAGAATCGTATCAAAGTATTTTCTGCACTTTTTGATAACTGCAGAAAGACGAATGATCTCCGGACGCGTTCCAACGATGATCATCAGTTTTATTTTTCCATTATTCTTCCAGTCTGCCATATTCAAAATCTCCTGCCCGGCTCTTATCTTTACCGATTTTCACTTTATTCCCATTATAGTATTTCGACTGATTTACAGTATCTTTTCTCTGAAAGCAGAACCAGTTTCAGATATGCCGGATTCCTTTCAGTTCTTCCTGAATATACTCAACCGATAAAAGTTTCTTCACGACTCCATCAACATCCAGCCTAACTGTATTGTTACTGGTGTAACTTTCCTCTGCCTGGGTTTCCACTTTCCCCTGAATATAATACTTGTCATAGTTCAGATCACGGTTATCCGCCGTCACTCTGAAGTACCGCCCTAAGTCTTCAGCGCGGAGCCGTTCCTCCCTCGTCATAAGGGTCTCATACAGTTTTTCCCCATGCCGTGTTCCAATGATGTTCGTTCCGGTATCTCCGAACAGTTTCTGCACACCTTTTGCGAGATCTCCGATAGTTGATGCTTCAGCTTTTTGAATGAACAGGTCTCCCGGTCTGGCATGATTAAACGCAAACCGTACCAGTTCCACTGCTTCATCCAGATTCATCAGAAAACGCGTCATCTCAGGGTTTGTGATTGTGATCGGTCTCCCTGCATGGATCTGATCAATGAAAAGAGGAATCACCGAACCGCGGGAACACATAACGTTACCGTATCGGGTACAGCAGATAACCGTATCGGATCGCTCGGCCGCTACTCGCGCATTCGCAAAAACGACATGCTCCATCATAGCTTTGCTGATTCCCATCGCATTAATCGGATATGCGGCTTTATCTGTAGAGAGGCATACCACTTTCTTAACACCGGCGTCGATTGCCGCATGAAGAACGTTGTCTGTTCCTTCAATGTTCGTCTTTACAGCCTGCATCGGGAAGAATTCACAGCTTGGGACCTGCTTCAAAGCTGCTGCATGGAAAACAAAGTCCACACCAGGCATAGCATCGGCAATAGAGCGTGGATCACGGACATCTCCTACAAAGAATTTCACTTTGCTTGCGTAATCAGGATATTGTGCCTGCAGGACATGCCTAAGATCATCCTGTTTCTTCTCATCTCTGCTGAAGATGATAATCTGCCTGATATCTGTCTCTAAAAACAACTTCAGGACCGTATTGCCGAAGGAACCGGTTCCGCCGGTAATCATTAATGATGCTCCATTGAACTCGCTCATTGAGTTTCTTCCCTCCATTTACTCTATTATACTCACGGAAGTGCGTAAGCGTTCATGCTATTTTCCCTCACACTCAGTTTCAAGCTTATGTCAACTGATGTGATTTCAATTATTCCTCTTCTTTTACCCAAGCCTCAAAGCTGTGATGCGACACTCTCTGCTCCACAGGAGGTAACTGCAGATAATCTCCGTATGCTGTGTTCAGATAATTCGCCGCTCCGACAGGCGCTGGATATTGCTTTCCCTCAAAATCAACCATTATCGTTTTCTCAAACCATTCTTTTTCGAATATCCGAGAATCATCCCCCCTGGAGATACCTGCCGTGATCCCTACATATTTTGTAAACTTATCCGTGTCCGGTTTATTGCAATACGAATCAATTTCCTCTACCAGTGTGCTGATCGATTTTCCGGACAGAATGATTTTACTCCCGATAAGAGCAAGGTTCTTGATCAATGAACGTCCTTTTCTCCACTTCATGATTTTCAGCTGAAGCTGTTTATTATACAGATACTGTCTTTTTATAATTTTTCTTGCTTCACTGAGTGAATCCGACAGATTATCCAAGGGGAAAATGTCCACATATACTCCGATTTCGCAGTCAACATCCGCCTCTTCTTTTAGCACTGTTTTTTGATTTACCAACTTTGCGAAAGGCAGATAGTACTTCCGATTGATCGAATGTGCCATGATCTGATATTCCGTCCTCTTGTTGTCATCATTGAACATAGCAAGAAGTTTCTCATAGTCGGCTCGTGGCATCATGGCATCAATATCATCGTCCCACGGAATAAACCCATTATGACGCATCGCTCCAATCAATGTGCCGTAGGCCAGATAATACCGCAGGTTATGTTTCTGACAGTATGCATCGAAATAGTCCAGCATCTGTATCTCTATTTTCTTTATGTCTTCGACATAGAGATATTGTTTCATGTTTTAAATCTCCATCTGTTGGTATTGCATTCGATGTTATCGTATACTCTTTACTCGTCCGTTTTTTTGTTTCTTCCAATAAGATCTCTAATGCTGATCGTTCTGAAAACAGAATCTTTCTTGATTGCCCACGCAATTGTGCAAACGAGGATATACGCAAGTCCGCCTGCCAGTATCATTATCAGAAGTTTTACGGATGTCCGTACTTGCAGAACCGATGCAACTCCACGTACTACACAAATCAATAAAGCCATCGGAATCAGATAAAAGCTGAATTCCAACGCATATTTACCGAATGAAATGGATTCCCTGGTAAACCACATTTCTGAAATCATAACCGCAAACTCAGCTATCATTGTCCCAATTACAGCACCAGGAGCACCGAACCTTCTAATCAAAAACAAATTTGCAATCAGATTGATTCCCGCGCCGATAAAAACTGCCACTGTATAATCTTTATCCATATGAGCAGGTATCATATACTGAGTACGGATCAGATCACTGATTGCTTTTACCGCCAGAACCGGAGTGAACCAATATACCAACTCAATGCATGGGTCAAATCCCGGTCCGAAGAACCATGGAACAAACTCATTTGCAACAGCTGCAATTCCTCCCCCGATTGCACAGATTAGAAAAGCTGATAATTCTGTGGATCTTCGCAGCATGACCTGAACATCATTCATATTTCCTTTGCCATATTCATTTGCAATGCGTGGAAGCATCACTGTTCCGATTGCGGTTATGATTGACAAAGGTATGTTGATTACTTTATCCGCAGAATAATAGTATCCGACATCAGCCTCTGTTCCCAACCAATCCAGCATGGTTTTATCCATTATGTGAAAAACACTCATGGCAAGAATTGGGACGAAAAGTATCATGATCGGTTTCAAATGCTTTTTCATTTCAGCCCAGCGGGGCATTTCAAATCCAATGTTTTTCCGAAGAAAAGGCCATACCGCCAGACTGCTCAACACAGCGTCGCCCGCCATTATGACAACATAGAGGCCAAGATCTTCCTGTTTTCTTATAAAAACAGTGATCAGTAAAACCGTCAGCAGTTTGATTATGATATTCCTTGTTATTGTCAGTCTGAACTGTTCTGTTCCAAAGAAGAACCAGCTAATATTGAATAATGATCCGAGCAGCCATAGTCCCTGCAAAGCTGAAATAAGCATGCGTTCTTTAGGAATAAACAAAAATGCTGTGGCATAAAGTACAATTGCCAGGAAACCGGATAATAATTGCACGGAATATATATTCCAGAAAAGAGTCTGCTGCTTTTTCGCATCTCCTTGGGCAGCAGCGATAGTACGGTTCCCGTAGTTCTCTATCCCAAGCATGGAAATAAGTTTAAAATAACTAACCAAAGCTAAAGTTGCAGAAAAGATACCAAGCTTTTCTGCGCCTAAAGCTCTCGATAGAATAGGTGACGTGACCAAAGGTGTCAGGATGGTAATCACCCGGTATATAATCTGATAGACGATGTTTTTCCTGACTTGATTCAAACTTTTTTACCTCTTCATCTTTTCGAAGAAATCCATATGGGCTTCTACCATTTTCTCAATGGTATAACCACTGATTTTTTGCATGGATTGTCGACCCATTTCTCTTAAATCGGCTGATAGCATACGCATTATCCCTTTCGCCAATGCGTCTGCATCGTCAGCTGGAACAATCAGTCCGTTCACATTATTCTCAACAAGTTCCATCGCGGCTACGCAACGATCTGTTGAAACGATTGGAAGCCCGTAACTCATTGCCTCGTTAATAACAAGGCCCCAGATGTCTTCACGAGTGGGCATCACAAACAAATCAGCTGCTTTATAATACTGTGCCAAATCCTTCTTAACTTTAAAGTCTTCAAAGTAAACATGATCTAATCGTAATTCTTTCTTAATAGATAAATACTCTTCAGTTGCCTCACCGCCGACAATCAAGACAGCAATATCGTTTGGTATAAATTTAGCAGCGTGCATCAACACATCGATGCCCTTACGATAAATCAATTGCCCCACGCAAAGAATCATACGTGATTCTTTGACTTTAAGAGTTTCTCGTGCATGTTTTTTTATATCACATAGTTTTTTTGAGATAATATTATTTTGTAAAGACAAGTCATTTTCACTCAATTGGTTCTTAGCGTTTGGCTTCTCGACAAATTCATTCAAGTATTCTCTTGCGCTTACTATTTCCGCTCTCTTTTGCGATGTAAGCGGATACAAGTAAATGCTTTCTTGCTTTGCGCCATAATGTAAAAAATAATCAGTTGTCACGGTTCCGGTACTGAGCCAGGCATTTGCAGATCCTATGAAGTGTCTTTTAATCCTATATGAAATCAAGGATTCTTTTTTAACCATTCCTCCATCTGCTTCAATCGCAAACGGAATTTTCTTCCTGCGCAGATATTCTATAGCAAACATCTGGGTTCCAGTCGAATATCCACCAAAGATTATTTGATCATATTGTTTCTGCAATAGTGATATAACATCTTTACATACTTTTATTTTGCCTATTCTCAGTTTATCCTTTAAAAAAACAGCATGAAAACCTGAAAAATCATCAATAAACCATTTTGCTGAGCGATGCGCTTGCATTTCTGGATTATCAGTAAATGCTACGGTCAGCTCAACTTTTTGGCCTAGCATATTAAAAAAGTCAACACGATAAGGTGCTGGATAGTTTGTCATAAAAAGCACTTTCACCTTATCGCCTCCCTACTTCGCTAAAGTATCTTTTTTGAAACACTTACAAGTAAAAACAATATTTTTATAAAGACTCCATCGTATGCAACGATTCTAAACTGTTTCGATAGACAAAATATACTTCTCTCTTAACAAGTATCCTGCAAAGCAATAATCCCATAAATACATGTGCGAATAAATATGAACCTGACGACAATAAATCTCCTCGATTCATAAAGAAGAAGTAGAGCATCGCCGATGGATAAATCAGCCGAATGCTACTTAAGCTGTCCATCTGATTCCAATAAGCTTTATCAAGATGTTCTATTGTATAGCCAAGAATAATAGCAAATACTATCACACCAATGATTCCGAAGTTAACATATGCTTCCCCTACTAATGGCATAGATACGTTCGTAAAAGATGCATTTGTCAATTGCGAAATAACCATTGCTCCAGTACCAATTGGTTTATTCGGCCATAATGAACGAGGGATAAAAAACAAGATAGCTCCGATTAATTGATGTCCCGAACGATTACCAAACAATCTAACATACTGAACAGCAGCTCCAAGCATTTGATGTGCATCATAATTTCCGGAAGTATAAGTATCATTAAATGTCCGAGGAATATATTGCAATAATTCTGAGAAAGATAAAAATCTGGTAGCATTGCGAAATATACCGCTGATTGGGAATAGAATTAAAATTCCAAATATAAGAACTACAGAGACCCATTTTCCAATGTGTTTTTTTCGAATCAGATGAATAAGATATCCTCCCCATAACGAACCAGCCATATAACGAGAAAGCCCTGTAGGAAAAACTCCTACTAAGAAGAACAGGAAAGCAAGGAAAGTAATTAGTCTATGCTTTCCAGTTTCTTGGGTCCAGCTGAAGAAAATTACTGCAATAAAGAAAACCGTGTTGCGTAAAACATGAAATTGTATGAGTGAAATAGAAGAATTATTGATAGTTATGTTTGCCGCTTCGCCTTTGAAGAATAGTCTTCCAAAGCCTACTGTAACCAATAAAATAATCAATACAGCTGCATCAATGATAATGCCAATATAAAATTGTTGATCGGAAACCAAATGCACATTTTCCTTTTTGTTCTTCTTCCCTAATGTGAATTTGTATTTTATTTTACGTCCTAATTCAAAGGTCAGCATCCATATAAAAATGATTATATTTGAAAATAATTTTTCATCATCAGATAAACTTAGACCCCAAGCATTCCAGTTAGTTAAGGATTGGACTATTGGAGTAAGGCCAAAGAAGATAAAGTTGAAAAGGTAAAACATAAAAGAGAAACTAAATGCGTTTTTTCTTGTTTCCGATAATAGTTTCAAAAAGGTAAAACTCAGATTAATTATTGCAGAAATTATTACCCATTTTCCATATTCATTAACAACAACGCCTGAAACAATCAATAATACTGCTATTATCAAAATAACAGCAATAATTATTGCTAATAGAAGTTGTTGCTTTGTAATTTTACCACGCATTACGATTATTTTCCCTTTGCTGTTAATTCATTCTAGGGTCTCTTTACATCCACCTGTATCATATGATATTACAAATGTCCCGCATGCGATCGCTTCTAAGTTTACAGTTGGATAGTTATCCTCATATGTCGGATTTACAAAAAAATCTGCCGCTGTATAAATCTCTGCCAATCGTCCAGAATCCGTTGTTTTTTTTAGAAGAATCATCTCTGCCTTAGAATTTGGTTCTTGAAAAAAAGGTTTCCCTTTTATTGCTTTATAGATTGCTTCAACTTTTTGTGGAACCAACATCCCTCGTTCATTAATAAATAACGGGTCTATAGAGTCATTTTTAATAGGCTCTAAAATATTGGATTTCACGGATTTCTCAAGATTTGATATTTTATCAATTTGTTTATCTGAAAGCCCCACTAATACGATTGCATACTTCTCGTCAAGCATTTTTGATAATTTAATAAAATCTATGAGCCCTTTTCTTTCGTCCCAGCTGCTTGCAACACCTAAGATTATTGTCTCATCATTTAGATTATACTGGTTTCGAAAATTTCCCTGCGTGGGTTTGAAAATAGATAAATCGATTTTATTATGACATACTATTACAGGATAATTTTTCAAAAAGCTACATTTAACTAGTTTTGCTAACCACTCAGAAGGTGTAACTAATGTCAGGTTGCTAACTCCTGTAAATGCTTTGTTCTTTCGATTATAATTGTTCTTACAACGATCTAACAACCAGCTTGCGGGATAGCTCATTTTTTGAACACAATGATGACACCGATATTTCCATTTCTCACATTTAGCAAATGAGAAATGAGCACAATGTCCCGTAAAAGCCCAGCAATCATGCAATGTCCATTTCACTTCCATTGCTGGACGTTTTTTAATCCACGCAAACAGTAACTCATAATTGATATAATACCCATGAATATTATGAAGCCATACTAAATCAGGATCATATTCATCTGCCCATTTAAGAAACTTTTTCGTTGCTGCGACGGAACCAAGCCCATGTGCATCAAAAAGTCTGGTTAACAATCCATGGATTTTAACATCCAGATCATTCCCTATCCGAATTGCATATTCTCTGTACTGTTCCGGAACACTTCCGTCTCTTCCATAAGCGATTTTTACTTCATGCCCTTGTTTTTCGTATTCCTTTGCTAAATCAGTACAAATTCTTCCTGTGCTTCCAATACCGCAAACCGAATTAATAAACAATATTTTCATGTCTCAATCTCCATATCGATTTGCTTTCACTTTGCTGCTGTTTGAGAAAGAGAAGCTTGCTCTTTTAAAATGCTTTCCATAGCATTCATGAAATGATCTCTTGTATAATGCAGTTCAAAATAGTTTCTCGCATTTTTTCCAAGTATATCCCATTTCCCATCATTAATAAATGCTGTTACTGCATTTACCAATCCATCAACATCTTCCGCCGGAGCACAATAACCACATTTTGCGTCCTTTATTACCAATGGTATTTCTCCGTTGGCAGCGGCAATAATAGGTTTTCCTGCCGCCATATATGTCTGAACCTTCCCAGGAAGGGTCATTGAAATCAAGGGATCTTTTATCAAACTCACCAGCAATGCATCCGCTAATGAGTAATAATACGGCATTTCTTCCAACGGTTTTCGCCCATGAAAAACTACCGTTTCATCAAGAGACAAATCATGCGCCAGTTTTTTCAGATTATTCAATTCAGAACCGTCTCCTACTAAATGCCAGCGGATTCTCTTATCTCTGCTCAGGATTTTGGCGGCTTTGATCACAACATCAAGTTTTTGGGCCGCTCCAATATTCCCGGCGAACATCAGATCTATTGATTCTTTGTTTGTTTCAGTTTCTGCTTCTGTTTTAAAGCAGTCACTGGCATACTGAGGAAATAGTTGAATACTCTCTTCTTTGATTTTGAAATTATCTTCCAAGTACTGTCGGAACATTCCGGAAGAAATCAGAATTTTATCTGCTTTTGAATATAGTTTTCTCGATACTTTCGTAAAATATTTATACAGAGGAGAAGATTGCTTCACTCCTCCCGCCGCTAAACTTGTCGGCCAAAGGTCCATACAGTAAAGGACACATTTTTTATGCCACTTTTTGGCATATACCATAGCAGCGTTAACCATCATAATTGGAGATGTCTGATTGGTGAAAACGACATCATACTCTTCTTTCAAGGTTCTCACAAACAAAGAGGAAGAAATTGAATAACTATAATAATTCAAAAAACGGAAAAGAAGATTTTGCCTCCTGCCTATAGTAAATGTTCTTGTTATTTCTACGCCATTTTGAATTTGATGCCGTTGCTTTCCATGTCTGTAATCCGGATAGATGTGTCCCATGGGATAATTCGGGACATCAGTAATCACATGAACTACATGCCCTCTGCTTGCTAATTCTTCACAGACATCAGCAAGATAATATGGCTCAGGCCAATAATGCTGACACACCACAAGGATTCTCATTGTTTCTTATCTTCCCTACAATTGTACTTAGTTATCCGATTTTTCCGCACAACTGCTTTCTATTTCTGTATCATGAATCTCGTTTGCCTGTTCTTCCGTAAAGCCTTCTGTGCTTTCTTTTTGAAACAATATTTTCAGTGTTTCGATCATTATCTGAATATCCAGAATCAGACTATAATTCAAAATATATGCCAAATCCAGTTTTAGTTTATCGATAGCTGATGTGTTGTATTTCCCATAAACCTGAGCATATCCGGTTAATCCGCCTTTAACCTTGCTTCTGAATGAGAATTCCGGAATATCGCTTGTATACTTCAAAACATGTTCAACGCGTTCCGGCCGCGGGCCTACTATGCTCATATCTCCTTTAATAATATTAAGAAGTTGAGGGAGCTCATCAATTCTTGTTCTCCGAATGATCCTTCCAACCTTTGTAATTCTTTCATCATCTTTCCCAGCAGGATGAGATTTCCCATCTTTTTCAGAATCCACGATCATCGATCGAAATTTCAGAATCATAAACTTTCTGTTGTTAATGGTGCAGCGTTCCTGCCTAAAGAAAACCGGTCCTCCATCATCCAGTTTTATAGCAATCGCAGTAATCAGAAATACCGGTGACAAAACGATCAATGCAAAAGAACTAAGAATAATATCTGACATCCTTTTGATAAAAGCTTCTGATTTCGTCATTCCCGCATTTCGGCACAAATACAGCGGTGTGTCTAATATGTTTAATTCATCAGAAGACTTTACGATGATATCCTCGATTGTCGGGACAAAATACACTCTCTTGTTTTTATCAAAGCAGTAACTTAATAATGCCTCTCTCTCTACTATTGGCAAATTGTTAAACAATACCGCATCATAAGGACAAATCATATCTTTCAGATGCTCTGTTTTGTAATATGCTCGCTCAACAATCTGATACTTATAATGGATAGAATTAAGTTTTTCTCCAACATCATTCTCATAATCTCCATATACTTCTATGACTTTTAAAGGCGGGAATATTTTACGATACAAATCAATCATTAATATGGTGATTAATCCAATTAAAAGAACCTGTGCTAAGCAAAGCACCGCATAGCGCCATAAGAAAGCCCCAAAGAAACGGAACTGACCGGTTATTGCCATGGATACCAGAATCTCTGAAGCATCAACAATCAACAGTGTCAATGCCTGTGAAGCAATGCTTCTTGTTTTTCTTTCCACACCGATTTTAAAGGCTTTCAGCTTATACCCTATGAAAACGTAGAGTAATAAATAAATGCCGAACGCCATACCTAAATTACCATATCCCATTAGAGCATTGGTTTGGTTGTTAACTCTTACAAAACGAACCCATACGAAAAAAAACAAAGCGGTTGCCAATGCCGTTAAAACAATGCTGCAAAGAAATCTATAGTAATATCTTGCTTCCGTTTTCATTCTTTCAGTTCCCCGAGTCATTTGAGATAATATATCAGCAAATGACCATTTTAGTTAATTATATCTTCAATAGTTAAATAATTCTGTTTTCCAGAGAGTTTCTGAACTGCTTTTTTATATAGTTCATACTCATAAATGCTGTGCGCATCCGATGCTACAAAATCAAGTTTCCCCACCTTACACAGATGCCGGATTACTTTATTCTTTTTAAAAGAGCCTTTTACAACGGAGGAAGCATTGCACTGGAAGAAACATCCCATATCAGCCAAGATTTTAATTATTCCAGGATTTTTCTGTATTGGTTCATATCGTTCCGGGTGAGCAATGATAATCCTTAGCTGCAGTCCCTGTAAGCGATAAATGATATTCTCCCAAAGAGGCGGCCATAGAGTAAATGGCATTTCCAAAAGAAGAATATCCGTCCCGGCAAGCGTATAATCCTTAGCACTCTCAAAACTATCATTATCGATTGCCTGGATATTGTATTCAAATCCAAGCCTTAAATCGATTTTCCGATCAGCAGCATATTGATGAAGGCAAGCGAAATGATCATAAATGCTCTCGACATCTGCATCTTTTGATCGCATATGTGGTGTTGCATAAATACGATCAACTCCAGCTGATTTAGCTGCATCGAGCATATTCAATGACTGCTGAAGATTTTCAGCGCCATCATCAACGCCGTATATAATATGACTATGTATATCGTGCATCATCGTTGAGACTTATCACTCAATGAACTTCTTTTTTCTTAGTTCTGTGCTCCTTCTTACTGTAATAGTAATAATAATCCGAATGTTTCTTTTTGGAGCAATTCAATACAGCGCCAAGGATTCTGGCATTTGCTTTCTCAAGTTGACTAATCGTATTCTTTACACTCTGGATGTCATTTTTACCGCTGCGAATGACAATAATTGCACCATCGGTTTTCGGTGCTACCAGTGCAGCATCAATAAACATTCCCAGGGGCGGAGTATCTATGATAACAAAATCAAATTGCTTCATTGCAATCTTCAGCAAAGTATCATAGCGTTTTGAAGAAAGAACTTCAACAGAATCACTTCTTCTGTTTCCAAGATCTAGTACATAGAGGTTCGGATACTTTGTTTCAAGGCAGAAATCCATCAAATTGTCTTCTGTTGCCTGTAAAACAGTAGCTAATTTAAATCTTCCTCTCACATGAAAATGATTTGCTATCTGTGGATTTCTGAAATCATTATCTATAATTAATGTCCTTTTTTTCGCCGCTGACTCAGCGATTGCAAGAGCGCAGGCAATTAGGGACTTTCCGTCTCCCTTTTCAGCACTTGTCAAAATAATACTTCTAATTGGTTCATCGATTCCGGCAAAATCAATATTTGTTCTGAGCGTTTTTACCGACTCCAATAAATCCCTATCATTCAAAGATACCTGTTGCTGTGCCATATTTACCTACCCAATACTTTCTTTTTTACATTTTTAACAGTTGCGACTTGTGCAAGAACCTGTATCCCAAGCTGCTCTTCTATGTCTTCTACCGTTTTGATTGAATTACTGAACAAATCAATCATTACCAATACGATTATTGTCAGAATTCCAGCCGCAGCGGAAGCAATCGCTGTATTTCTTAGTCTCGCAGGTCCAGACGGTGATTTGGGTACTACCGCAGTATCCACAATCGACACATTATCTACTTCCATGATAGAGAGAACGGTCTCAGAAAAAACTTGTGCCATCGTGTTGGCAATTCTTGTCACTGATTCAGGATTTGACCCGGTAACTGAAATTTTAATGAACCGTGTGTTACTCACTGACGCAACGGTAACCGCGTATCCTTTTAGGCTGTTTATTCCCAACAATTCACATGTCTTGCTGACTACCGTCCGACTCTTGATTAATTCCTTATAATCCTGAGTCAGCATAGCGGACCCGGTCAGATCCGAGGATGAGATATACTGCTCATTTGCTTGATTACGAACATACAAGGTCGCCTGTGCCGTATATTCATTTGGTACAAAAGCTATAAAATAGATTCCAACGATCAGCCCGATTATTACCATAGCTGCAACAATAATATACCAATATGAAATCACATGTAAAAACAGTTCTTTCAAATCGATTTCACGGTCTGATTCTTTTACCGGGCGAACCAGTGTATTTCTTTCATTCATTTCTTCATTTTCCTCTTCAGCTAATTATTCAAACTTGATTTATCGAAAATCAACATTTACTTCATTAATATCCTGGTCTGCATACCAGCCAGGTTCATATACAGTCCACTTTAATCTGTTTTGATATGAAATCGCTTCAGTAAGTCTCGTTGTGGTTTCTTTAACCGGTTTCATCAGGTTTTCCAATCCGGATTTTGAATCAGCAATAATTTGGCTTGCCTCTTTATCACTATGTTTCTCCACACCCATCTTTTGAATTGCATTGATGGTTTTCTTGTACTCCGTATCCAATTCTATGTAAGCTGTATAACAATCAGCGTATAAACTAATTTGATCTTCCGTCAGGGGATTCCCCTTTTCTTTTTGTTCTTGAATATGAATCAGAAGTTTTTCAGTCTGAGCTAAATATTTTCTCGCAAGGAATCCTATGCTATGAAGCCAATCCTCATATAAGGCGGTATCAACTCCTATTGGCTCCGCATCAATTCCATAAACTTCTTTCAGCAGATCGATTCTTTTTTGCTGATCAATATAGCAGAATGCCCAATCATGTCTCATCCTTACTTCTCCAGAGAAAGATCTCGTTCGAATGTTTCCGGAGTCCAAATTGATTGCGTAGTTTGCCAGAGCAGTGGTTTGTGCCAAATTCGTATTTGTATAGATTCCGCTGTTGACAGCATTGATCAATCCGGGAATCATGGACAGTTTTCCTTCGGTCTTCAACTTATTAAAAATCGCTACCATCATCTTTCTTTGGCGCGCCGTTCTGGAACTATCCAATCCGTCCGCCTGGCCTTTTCGGATTCGAAGATATCCCATGACAGCATGCCCATCCAGATGATGTCTTCCCGTGGAGTATTGCTTATTTGTCTGGTACGCAGTAAACCGCTGGTCAACATCGTAATCAATTCCACCTATTGCATCTACAATATCAACGACAGCCTGAAAATCCACTGCATAATAATATGAAACAGGCATTCCGCCCAACCACATCTCAGCAGCTTTGCAAGTCTCCTCGAGGCCGGCAGTGATATTATCCATACCTCCACCGACATTGAATACACCATTAAACTTATAATATCCCTGGTATCCCGGTGCCGTCGTAATCACATCTCTCGGAATTGAAATCAGATCAACCGTTTTCTTATCGAAATTAACGGCAATAATCATATTAGCATCCGTATGAGGCATTGTTCCTGAAGTTGTTCCCCCGTTTTCAAAGGCATCCAACCCCATCAGCATTATATTCAAAATTCCGGAAGTATTTAAAACAGGCTTCTGTGTCGGTTCCGCTGTTATTGCAGGTTCCGCAGTCGGTTCAAGAGTCTGTATGCCCGTAATAACAAGTTCCGAACTTTTATCAGTCGAATCTGATACAGAAGCAAGGTCATTCTTAGTCGGAATCGGATAAGCCGGAGCAAGAGCAGTCTGTTTCGGCTCTGCTGTTGATACTTCAGCAGTTATTTCAAACATTGTTTCCGGTCGTTTCAATATTCGAAAAATAAAGATAGATGCAATAATAGCGGCGATCAGAAGAATCGCGAGGATAACCCATAGAGCGATGTGTTTTTTCTTTTTTTTGCTCACTACATAATACTCCTATTTTAGTATTTTTCATTATAGCCGAAAAAAGTGATTTGTGCAACCGTTCCAGTGATAAAAGAGCGAATTCCAATCATAGCCGAACAACGGATATAGATTGTCCAAAATAGATGGAACCCACTACCCTGTGGCAGTGGGTTCTATATGAATCTCTTCGATTCAATTTTATTAATCGATTAATTCAATCACATTGCGGTATATCCGCCATCAACCGGCAGATTGACACCGGTCACATAGGAGGAAGCCGGAGATGCAAGGAAGATCGCAGCGGTATCGAGTTCGCCTTCTTCGCCGTATCTCTCTTCCGGAATCATCGTCTTTGCATTCTGCTGGAAGAAATCGGACTTCAGCGTTGCTTCTGTCAGCGGAGTGTAGAAGTAACCGGGGCAGATTGCGTTGACGGTAATGCAGTATTTTCCCCATTCAGCAGCCAGCGCACGGGTCAGGTTGACAACACCACCCTTTGCCGCATGATATGGCGCGGAACCTGCGATTTTGTTTCCGACAAGACCATACATGGAAGCGATATTGATGATTCTGCCATACTTTGCAGGAATCATTGCCTTTTTGGCAACCGCGCGTGCTACGCGGAATGTACCGAAGAGGTCGATCTGCATTTCGTTCTCAAACTGAGGATCCGTAATATCTTCTGCCGGAGCAACAGCACCGGTGCCTGCGTTGTTGATCAGAATGTCGATACGGCCGAAACGAGCCATAATCTCGTCGACTGCAGCATTGACTCTGTCGGTGTCGGTGATGTCACAGGGAACTGCCATCGTCTCTACGCCATAGGTATCAGCGATCTCTTTCGCAACTTCTTCAATCAGGTTCTGGCGACGCGCGATCGCGACGATATTCGCACCCTGGTTCGCAAGAGCTTTTGCCATCTGAACGCCGAGTCCGGTGGAACAACCGGTAACGACAGCAACTTGTCCGGTCAGATCAAAATACTTTTTCATGTAATGACTTTTCCTCCAAATCAATATATTTTATCATGAAGCCCGGAGGCTTTCAGTGACGACCGGGCTTCATATGGGATAACTTACTTGCGGTATAATCCGCGCTCTGTGTAATGCGTATGCAGGATCTCATGTGCCTTATGGCTGTTCGGTTCGCCAAGGTACTCATCATAGATCTGCTTGACTTCGGGATTCTCATGGCTCTTACGAAGCTTCATGCCTGCATCCTCGCTGTACAGTGCCGCTGCACGCTCTTTGCGCAGATCGACAAAGTTCCGGATGTAACCGGGTTGGATCGGCTGACCGCCGCCGTTGACGCATCCGCCGGGGCATGCCATGACTTCCACGAACTCGTAGGACTTCTCGCCGCTCTTGATCATATCAAGGAGCTTGGAAGCATTTTCAAGGCCGCTGGTGACCGCAACACGGACTTTGGTACCGTTCAAATCATATTCTGCTTCCTTAATGGCTTCAATGCCGCGAACCGCATGGAATTCGACCTTTTCCAGAGTCTTTCCGGTAACCACTTCATATACGGTACGGAGAGCAGCTTCCATAACGCCGCCTGTCGCACCGAAGATATGGCCTGCGCCGGAAGCGATACCCATCAGAGGATCGCATGTCTCATCCGGCAGCTGAGTGAACTTGATGCCCGCCTTTTTGATCATACGGGAAAGTTCACGCGTTGTGAGCGATACGTCGATATCCGGCAGACCGTTCTCGCTGAGTTCGGGGCGGGAAGCTTCGAACTTCTTCGCTGTGCAGGGCATGATGGAAACAACAAACATATTCTTCGGATCGATTCCCATCTTCTCCGCATAATAAGTCTTGCACAGGGCACCGAACATTCCCTGCGGGGATTTGCAGGAAGACAGGTTCGGAATGAATTCCGGATAGTAATGTTCGCAGAACTTGATCCATCCGGGGCTGCAGCTGGTGATCAGCGGGAGCTTTCCGCCATTCTTCAGACGGCCGAGAAGCTCGGTGCCTTCTTCCATGATCGTCATATCAGCTGCATGGTCCACATCGAACACCTTGTCAAAGCCAAGTCGACGGAGTGCTGCGATCATCTTGCCTTCTACGTTCGTTCCGATCGGCATGTCAAAGCATTCGCCGAGCTGTGCACGGACGGAAGGTGCCGCACCAACGATAACGAACTTTTCAGGATCCGACAATGCTTTCCATACTTTGTCGGTATCATCACGCTCGGTCAGAGCGCCGGTCGGGCAGACCGCGATGCACTGTCCGCAGTTGACGCAGGACGTGGTGTTCAGCGGGAGATCAAATGCGCTTCCGATATGGGTCTTGAAACCGCGCTCGTTTGCGCCGATAACGGCAACGTGCTGATTCGATTTGCAGGCTGCAACGCAGCGGCGGCACAGGATGCACTTCGAATTATCACGTACGAGATGAATTGCGGAATCATCGATGTCCGGCTGTACGGGTGTCGGCGGCGCATAGTAATTCGGATCGCATCCGTATTCCTGAGAAAGTTGCTGCAGTTCGCAGTTGCCGCTTCTGACACAGCCGAGGCAGTCCTGACGGTGATTCGAAAGGAGCAGTTCGAGCGTCTTTTTGCGGGATTCTCTCAGTGCCGGAGTATTGGTCTGAACTTCCATGCCCTCGGCAACAAGCTGCAGACACGCTGCGGGATTGGCGCGGGCACCTTTCACTTCCACAACGCACATACGGCATGCACCGATTGCATTGATATCTTTCATATAGCAGAGCGTCGGGATCTGAACACCGGCAATCTGCGCTGCTTCCAGAATGGTGGAATTTGCGGGCACCTCGACTTCGAGCCCATTGATTTTCATTTTAATCGTATCCATCGTGGCGCCTCCTTACTTTTTGATGATAGCCGCGAACTTGCAGCCG
>JAEEGL015216687.1_pt1 | contig 23865 bp, 17 predicted proteins | sample 9134231 | NCBI WGS metagenome assembly JAEEGL01 (sample SAMN16246548, study PRJNA631951) | gut metagenome | biome: gut microbiome; feature: rumen; material: fiber-attached | host: Bos | place: Iran: Karaj | collected 2018-10 | reverse complement strand
TGTCCGATGTGATCAATGCCAATGACAAAATGCAGCAGGATCGCAGGGCAGAGTTTAGTAATCTCGCCAAGACCCGTATTTCGGATGAATATACGTGGGAGAGTATAGCGCAGAAATACGAGAATGAGTTTCTCGCATAACTAACGCGTAATTAAATAGAACAGAGAGGCTGTTTGGTATGAGAATTGGAATAGATGCTCATATGCTTGGAGATCGTTCCGGGGGGAATGAAAGCTTTTACAGAGGTATTCTTGCCGAACTGACGCCCGATCCTGAGGACGAATATTATTTATTTGTTCGAAACGGCGTTGATGCGTCCGAGTATATGGACAGATTTCGTGTTGTTTTTTTCAAGAGTAACAATTCCATATATAGAAACTGCATTGAACTTAGAAAACTTTGCAAAGAATACAAGATTGATGTATTGCACACGCAGTACTATCTGCCGTTGTTTAGCCCATGCAAGACTGTAGTTACGATACACGATCTTTCATTTGAGCATATAGACAACGTATTTACCAAAACTGAGTATATAAAAGACAAACTGCTTGTTCCGCATGCTGCAAGACGCGCAGATGCGGTTGTTACCGTTTCGAATTTCTCCAAACAGGACATAAGCAGTACATATAACGTTCCGGAATCCAAGATAGAAGTCATACCGAACGCGGTAGGCTCCGAATTCTACAAACTTCCGGAAAACGATGAACTTAGAGCGAAAGTAAGAGATAAGTTCAATATCGGTGACAGCAAATATATTATCTGCGTGAGTAATCTTCAGCCGAGGAAAAATATCCCGAGGCTGGTCAGAGCTTTCGGCAAATATATTGATGAGAATAATAAAGACTGCAAATTGGTACTGGTTGGCAAAAAAGCCTGGATGTACGATGAGATTGAGCAGTGCGTTTCAAACTACAAGGATAATGTCCTTCTCACAGATTACGTTGAGAACGATGAACTTGTTGCACTACTCGGGGAAGCGGCAGGATGTGTGTATCCTTCGATATTCGAAGGATTTGGAATTCCGCCTCTTGAGGCGCTTTGCTGTGGAACACCCGTAGCTGTTTCGGATATCCCCGTAATGAGAGAAGTTCTCGGAGATAACGTTATATACTTTGATCCTATGAACGAAGATGATATTGCGGAAGCAATAAAGAAATTATTTGAAACTCATCCCGTTGTGGATGATACAATTGTCCTTAAATACTCGTGGAAGAAAAGCGCAGACAAGCTTAAAGCAGTATATAAGATGGCATGATTTATAAAAGTTGCGTATTTCCCAAGCGAGGATTTCTTGCTTGGGAAAATCTTTAAATATGAAAAGGTATTACGAGCAGATGAAATTAGGATTGGTCGTACTAAACTATAATGATGCCGAATCGACTGTCGCGTTTTTGGATCATGTAAAGACATATAAAAAAATAGATAGAATAGTTGTGGTAGATAATTGTTCACCGGATGGTTCCTTTTCTGAGTTACAGAAAATGGAGGCGGCAAATATAGATGTCATACAGACAGATGCGAACAGAGGATACGCTGCAGGTAATAATTTCGGAGTAAAATACCTTTCGGAAAAGTATTCACCCGAATATATAATAATATCCAATCCGGATGTGTTTTTTGATGAGACGGCAGTTGATGCCATACTTGAAAACTTTGAAAAAATGCCTGATGCCGGTGCTGTAGGATGCAGAATGAACTGTCTTTCGTCTATAGAACTTCCTATAGCGTGGAAACTGCCTCGCTTTAGAGACTGCCTTATTCAGGACTCATATATAATAAAGAAAATCTTTGGAGATCCTCTGGAATATAAAAGCGAAGAACTTAAGGATGAAATTTGCAAGGTAGATGTTCTTCCGGGATCGATGTTTGCCTTTAAAACTGATATCTTTAACCGGGTGGAAGGCTTTGATGAGCATACATTTCTGTATTATGAAGAAAATATTCTGGCATATAAGCTTAAGAACGCAGGATTTGCCAATTATCTGATAAATAGTTGTTCTTATGACCATATGCATTCTGTAAGCATAGATAAAAATATAGCTTCTGTAAAAAAACGTTTTGAATTAGCATTTAAGAGCAGATTATGGTATTGTAGAGAATGTCTGCATGCAAATACTGTGCAGATTATGCTGTTGTATATCTTCTATAAAATCGGTATATTTAATTATTTGATTTATAAGAAAATAACAGGATAAGGAAGTAGTGTATGAAGGTATTATGGATAGCTCCTTTCCTGCCGTATGATAAGGTTGATCATGCCGGTGGGAAGGTGCTTAATTACTATATTAATTCGCTGTGCGATAAAAGCGCTTTTGATGTGAGATTCATAGGTTTTTCCAAGCCTGCGGAATATAAGCATTTTACTCTGGACAAAAAGATTCAATGCTACATAGGCTTTTATCACGACCATGGAATTAAAAAGATAGCCAGGAACTGTTATGATCTGTATTCGTTAAAATGTCCGCTTGACAAAAACGGCAATATTACCACAAGTTACCTGAAATTATGCATCTTAAGACAATTAAAGAAGCTAAAAAAAAGCGGATATGTACCTGATGTTATTATACTTGAGTGGACACAGGTAATAGTTTTTGTAAATGATATAAAAAAGATATACAGCACTTCCAAGATTGTCGGAATAGAAGAAGATGTCAGTATTCAGGCGTACCTTCGCAAATATGAAAATGCAAAGGGTATTATACACAAGGTTGTCACAAAAATGCGATATAATAACATTACTAAAACCGAATGTGAGGCATTAAACGCATGTGATCTTGTGATTCTCAATAATGAAAAAGACATGGCAATACTTAGAAAACTGAATATGCGTACGAACACAAAACTGTGGGCATCATATTATGACAGGATAGACGTTCAAAGAACTTCAAATTCCAAAAAGAACATTCTTTTCTTTGGAGATATGTCACGGCCTGAAAACAGTGAACCCGCGAAATGGCTTATTGATGAGGTGTATCCTCTTGTAAAGGACTTAGGGATTGAACTTGTTATACTTGGAGGCAATCCGTCTGAGGAACTCAAGAGTAAGGCCACGGATACAATTCATGTGACCGGATTTGTCAAAGATATAGAACCTTATCTTTCGTCAAGCTTATGCTTGGTTGCACCACTTGTCCTCGGAGCGGGAATCAAGATCAAAGTACTGACCTGCATGGCTGCAGGAATACCGGTATGTACCAATGACGTTGGGATAGAAGGAATTCCGGCAGAGGATGGCAAACATTACCTGCATTGCAAGGATAAAGAAGAGTATGCAAGCGCTATAAAGAGACTTTTTGAGGATGAACGATTGGCCGGAGACATTGCCGATAACGCTTGCAAACTTATGGATGAAAAATTCAATTACAAAAAAACCGGCGAAGAATTTGCTGAGTGGCTGATTGAATTGGCAAGATGACTTGTATTTTTGTAATATAGAATATGCGCGATACGCATCAGTTTAGAATCTAAAATCAAAAAGGAGTGTTGATACAGTAACATGAAGCTTTCAATGGAAGATATAAGGCTACTCCTTAGCCTTGTCAAAAATGACTTGAAATCAAGATATTCGGGATCTGCGCTTGGCCTTGTGTGGGCATTTGTTCAGCCGCTGGTTACAGTAGTGGTGTTCTGGTTTGTCTTCACGGGAATGAGAAATCCTCCGGTTGATGATGTACCGTTTATATTGTGGTTTGTTGCGGCATATATACCGTGGACCTTTTTTAACGACGGTCTCTTGTCAACCACAAATGTTTTTTATGAATACTCTTATCTGGTAAAGAAGATGAAGTTTAAGATATGGCTTCTTCCTATTATTAAACTGCTTTCTTCGTTTTGTATTCATATTTTCCTGCTTTTATTCGTGTTCTTTTTGTATATTCTGTATGGATATACTCCGAGTGTAGCATGGATAAGCGTTTTATATTATTCGGTATGTGTTTTTGCATTACTTATAGGTCTTGCATATTTTGTCGGAGCAATATCGGTTTTCTTCAAGGATGCGGCGCAGTTAATAAATATCCTTTTGCAGCTTGGCTTCTGGATGACGCCTGTATTTTGGAGTCCGACAACAATGAATGAAAAAGTAATGAAGGTACTTAGGTTTAATCCACTGTACTATGTAATGGAAGGAAACAGAGCATCTCTTATAAATGGCGCGGGATTTTGGAGCCGCCCAATCACGGAAACTGTGTATTTTTGGATCTTTTCATTTATAATGCTTATCATAGGAACCAGAGTATACAAGAACTTAAGAGCACATTTTTCGGATTTATTATAATTATATGGAGCACTACAGATGGAAGATATTGTTGTAAGAGCAGAGAATATTACAAAAGAATACAAACTGTATAATTCTGAAATGGATAGGCTTAAGGAAGCATTTCATCCATTGAGAAAGTGCTATCACAAAAAATTCTATGCACTTAATAATGTATCATTTGAGATAAAGAAGGGTGAAAAAATAGGAATAATTGGCTCTAACGGAGCCGGAAAATCTACGCTTCTTAAGATACTTACGGACGTTCTCAATCAGACTTCCGGGACGCTTGAAACAAAGGGAACGGTAGCTGCATTATTGGAACTTGGCGCAGGCTTCAATCCTGATTATACCGGAATTGAGAATATCAAGCTTAATGCCACTTTGATGGGAATCCCTCAGAGTCAGATAGCGGAGAATACTAAGAAAATCATAGAATTTGCAGATATTGGTGATTTCATTAATCAGCCGGTTAAGAGCTATTCTAGCGGTATGTTTGTACGACTTGCGTTTGCGACACAGATTTTTTCCAATCCGGATATCCTGATTGTTGATGAAGCTCTCTCTGTCGGAGATATAAGATTCCAGCAGAAGTGCTACAGAGCTATGGATCAGCTGATGAAGGACAAGACTGTTATTCTAGTTACACATGATACAGCAGCCGTTACACGTTTTTGTAAAAGAGTAATCTGGCTTAACCATGGTGAGAAGATGTTTGACGGAGATACTGTCGAGGGTCTTCATAGATATCAGGAATTCATATTGCACCAGATAAGTGAGGAAAAGAGCACTTTCGGTTCGCACGATTATGACGATATGATAAGCAATGGAGCCCGGGTATCCAGGGATGAGCGCAAGGGAAAAGTTAACGTCCCGGATATAGTTCAGGGAGTACACAATAAGGGCAATGGTGAAGCAGAAATTTATCAATGCGGATTGTTTAACGACAGATATGAGCTTGTTGATGTGCTAGAGCCGGGAACAGAAGTTCATTGTATTGTTAGATGTAGGTTTGATAAAACCGCAGCACGTCCTATTCTCGGTCTTTCAATAAGAGATAGGTTGGGAAATGAAGCCATAGGAATCAATACGGAAACACTTGGGGTGACACTTGGAAGTGCAAGCGGTAAGGTTGAATACGATATGTGTTTCACGGTTCCGCCACTTAATAAGGGAGAATATTCCGTTGCAATGGCAGTTGCAAACGGATATCAGGATGACCATGTTCAGCTGTGCTGGCTTGATGATGCATTGGTATTTTCTGTCCCAAGGCGCGAATATGATATTCCGGGACTCATATACATAAATGAAGGACAAGTTAAAGAGTATACGATTAATTGATGAGGGGGCATCAACTATGTTATACAATGAAGATTCGTAAAAAGTAGTAAAAGGAGAGAAAGGGTTTTGTTCTCAAAAAATGGTAAGGTAAGTTTTTTTGCTAAAGTAATAAAAAGGTGCATAGATCAGCCGGGATTTATATTTATAGCACTTCATCCTAGAAGGATAATTAAATTTTTTATTTCACTCAAGACAGAGGGCATGGCAGGCGTAAGGCTTCGCTATAAGTATGTCGTTAATGACAGTTTGGGGCGCCCTACATTTATGCTTAACAGCAACTATGATTTGTTTCCGATTAACGAAGATGGAGTTGAGAGACCGATTGAAGAATATGAAAAGCTGAGTTTTGAGTTGTATGATAATCCGGAAGTTTCAATAGTAATACCTGTATATAATCAGTTTGATTATACATATAACTGTTTAAGAGCAATCCATAAGCAAAGTGGGGATGTAACATATCAGATTATAATTGCAGACGATTGCTCGACAGATGCAACAGAGCATATCAAAGATGTAGTATCGGGAATCGCGGTTGTAAGAAATGAAGAAAACTTAAGATTCCTGCTTAATTGTAATAATGCGGCTAAATATGCTAAGGGAAAATACATAGTATTCTTAAATAATGATACTCAGGTTCAAAAGAACTGGCTCAGGCCGCTTATTGACCTTATGAGTGATCCCAAGGTCGGCATGACGGGATCCAAGCTTGTATATTCTGACGGAACACTTCAGGAAGCGGGCGGTATACTTTGGAAAGACGGCTCTGCATGGAACTATGGCAACAGAAAGAATCCTGCAGATCCCGAATATAACTATGTAAAAGAGGCGGATTATATTTCAGGTGCTGCTATCATGATCAGAAAAAGCCTATGGGAAGAAATAGGCGGATTTGATGAGAGATTCGTTCCTGCATATTGTGAAGATTCAGACCTTGCTTTTGAAGTAAGAAAGCATGGATACAAAGTTTTGTATCAGCCATTGTCTGTTGTTGTTCATTTTGAAGGAGTTTCCAACGGAACCGATCTCAGTTATGGTCAGAAATCCTATCAGGTAGCTAACAGTAAGAAATTCTACGAGAAATGGAAAGATGTTCTTGAAAAAGAGAACTTTGAAAATGCTGAGAATGTCTTTATAGCAAAAGACCGCAGCAGATTTAAGAAGCACATCCTTGTAGTCGACCAGTATGTGCCGTGGCACGATAAGGATGCGGGATGTAAGACATCATATATGTACCTTAAAATGTTCCTGAAAATGGGCTTTCAGGTAACATTTATCGGAGATAATTACTTCAAACATGAGCCGTACACAACAGAGCTCAATCAGCTTGGAATAGAGGTGCTTTACGGTAACTTTTATAGTAAGAACTGGAAGATATTCCTTAAGGAGAACCTTAAGTATTTTGATTATGTTTATCTTCAGAGACCTCATATAGCATCAAGGTATATGGATGTTGTTAAAGAATACGGCAACGCTAAAATAATATACTATGCTCACGATCTTCACCATGTGAGAGAAAAAAGAGAGTATGAACTGACAGGTGACCGACAAAAATTAAAATCATCCGAAAAGTGGAAGAAGATAGAGTATGACCTGTTTGCAAAAGCAGATGTTGGCCAGGTTGTAGGAAACTATGAGCAGCAAATAATGCAGAATGCATTTCCTGATAAGCCTATCAGGAGCATTCCGATTTTCATATATGATACGATTCCTCAGGATGTCAGAAAAGATTTTTCACAAAGGCAGGATCTTATGTATGTAGGTGGATTTGGACATCCGCCTAATGTAGATTGCGTTCTGTGGTTTGGAAAAGAGGTTATGCCGCTTATCGTAGAAAAATATCCCGATATCAAGTGGCACATTGTAGGAAGTAAGGCGACCGACGAGGTTAAGGCTCTTGCAAGCAAGAATATAATTGTTGATGGTTTTCTTACTGATGAAGAACTTGCAGAGATGTACAACTCTTGCCGTATAGATATAGCACCTCTTCGTTTCGGCGCAGGTGTAAAGGGCAAGGTTGTTGAAGCAGCATATTATCAGATTCCGCTTGTAACAACTTCTATCGGTGCAGAAGGTCTCGACGATAGTATGGGCAATATGCATGTCGTTGATGATGCCAAGGAGATGGCGGAGTATATATGTAATCTGTATGAAAATTATGATGTGCTTAGAGAAATGTCAGATGCCGGTAAATCATTTATTGAAAAGTACTTCACTCCAAAAAGTGCAGAAGATATTTTGAGACTGGATATGGAAGTGTAAATTTGATGTCAGCTCTCATGATATTGCTTACGGTAATTACAAGCGTACTGCAACATCGTTCGAATAGAATATTATTCGAATTCATTATTATATTACTTTAAAGATATAATTATGAGGGGCTTTTAATGAAAAAGAACAAGATTCAGAAAAGATATATATATAGAAGTATGTGCACAGCAACTCTGTGTACAGTTGCGACAGTACTCTTTTTTGTTGCATGGTATGACTTTGTACATAAAAACAATAATACCGGATTTCTACTTGGGCTTGGGAACCTTGGAATGTCCGTTGGTATATATGTTGCAATTTATTACTTCATAGGCAAGTCATTAAGAGCCTTCAGAGTTGGAGTGGATAGAAAAGCCAATCTTCTCGCATCCCAGGTGATGACCATTTTTTTAGTAGATTTTTTTGAAGTGTTCATTTCTTGTGCCATTACAGGGCAATTTAGATATTCTCATGCTTTTATACTCAGATATTTCGTTCTTGCTTTTGTGCAAAGTATATTGCTCTGCGGTCTGATATTACCGCTTGTGGATATTTACAGAAAGATATTTAAGCCGCAGAGTATTCTTGAAGTTTATTGCAATGAATCCAATGAAGAAAACGGATTTATGAACGAGAGACCGGATAAGTATAGAATTGTTAAATCAATCAATGTTGAAGAAGGCTTAGATAAGATATTCAAGATTATTCCGAATTATGAAGCAGTTCTTCTTAATGATCTACCTTCCGAAATAAAGAATGATATTCTTAAGGAGTGTTTCAGCATAGGCAAAAGAGTGTATTTCACTCCGAAGATTTCTGATATTATTGGTAAGAATTCAGAGAACATAAATCTTTTTGATACTCCGTTATATCTGTGCAGAAATATAGGTATAGGTGTGAGGCAACGCATATTAAAAAGGTTTTTTGATCTGCTTCTTTCAATGATTGTTTTTGTAATTGCCAGCCCAATTTTTCTTGTAGTTGCTATCGCAATTAAAATTGAAGACGGAGGTCCTATTTTTTACAAGCAGGACAGAGTTACAATTGGAGGTAAGGTTTTCAGTATTCTTAAATTCAGATCAATGATAGTTGATGCTGAAAAAGATGGAAAACCGCATCCGGCAGGAGAAGAGGATGATCGTATTACCAAGGTTGGTCATATTATAAGGCCGATTAGGGTTGATGAACTTCCGCAGCTTTTAAATATTATTAGCGGTGATATGTCTATAGTGGGACCCAGACCTGAACGAGTTGAGCACGTAGAGAAATATACCCGTGATATCCCTGAGTTTGAGTTTAGACTTAAAGTTAAGGGTGGGCTCACCGGATTAGCGCAGGTATTTGGAAGGTATAATACAACCCCACTTAGCAAGCTTAAGATGGATCTTGATTATATTACCAATTACTCACTCCTTCTTGATCTCCAGATTATTTTTGAGACTGTAAAAATCCTTGTACAGAAAGAAAGTACGAAAGGGTTTACGGAGAAAGCAAGTAAAGATATACATGATGCATAAATATTTTTAGCAGATAGGATGATTAGATGAAAGCGAAGATTTTTTCATGGAGCAATTATCTCTTTTTGGGACTTGCTTTTGCCATGGTGTTATCATTATTAGATAAGTATAGAGACGGCTTCTACCAGGTTATTCTGGTAGGAGTGTTTTTTGTTGTGTGTGGAATAAAAAACAACTTTAATAAACTTAAGGAGTATATTTTAGAATATAAATTCTTTGCATTTGCTGTTGTTTTATGGTTTGCTTATTTCACGATAAAGAAACCGGAGCTTCTTTCTAACAGATATGCTATTACTGCTTTTGTTGTTATTTTTGCAGGATACATTATTTCACACGAAGGCGAGGAGGTTTTAAAGAGCTCCTTGGATAAGATGTGGCTGCTTCTTTTTGCTGTTGAGATAGCGGCGATTGTTAAATATTTGATCGTTCATGATTTTGAAACAAGAATGAGCTTTTTGTTTACCAATCCTATTGCAGAAGGCGATGCTACTATAATCTTGGCGTTGATATCTCTATTCTATATTGATACAAAATGGAAAAAATACGCAGGAATTATTCTTTCATTTGCCGTAATGATAACAGGTTCATTAAGAATGGATCTGGCTGTTCTTATTCTCATATTTGCTTTATATGCTATTGATAAACGAAAAATTATATATGTTAAAGTAAGAACTAAATTGGATCATATAGGTAAAAAACGAGCTATGCTTTTGGGAGTGGCTGTTTTAGCTATAGGTATTATTGGTGTAGTTGCTATTGTGAATAAAAAAGATAGCAGCATGGTTGAGGTTTTATACAAGAGATACTTGGCTGCGTTTGCATCGATAACCAGGGATGTATATCTTAATGTATATGGTGATCTGAGTCTGAAAATAAGGATAATTGCTATAGATCAGGCACTTAGAAATTTCAGATTGGGCGGTTTCTTTAGACATCTTTTGGGACATGGCATGCTTAGCGGATACTATGCTATTAAGCCTTCTATAACTATGCTTATTGGAGTGGAGGCAGAAGATGCCGGACCTATAGAGAATGCTTTCATTGCGCTATTATCAGATTATGGTGCATTGGCATTTATCTTATATCTTGGTACTTATATCAGTGCTATTTATTCATATATAAAGTCAAAGGTCAAGGCTGTCAGGATTTCGGCAGTTTTTGTCGTTGTTATAATGACGTTGAGTGCATTTATAGATATGGAGTACTGGATAAATCTGGTTTTCTTTTTATGGATATTTATTGGAATTTATCTTGGAAATCTTGTAAAGGCTGATGAGAAATATTGCTTATTGCCTTCATTGATGCTAAGTACAATTATAGCTATAAATTTATATTATATGCCTGCAACATATGCTTTTTGCAGGACTTTAATGAACTCGTTATATTCTTCAGTCGGAAAGAGTATTGCATTAATTACAATATTCTTTGCTGTTGCCTTGTATGTAGTTTCGATGTGGGGGGTATGTGTATTGAGCTCATATAAGATTATATACAAGCAGAAAGTATCAAAAACGACTATTGTAGGAACTCTTGCTGCATTAATAATGCTTACAGTAATTACAACCGGTGGTGTTTGTTCCATAAAAAAAGCAAAAGCTACAAGGTATGATATTATTGAGGGCGAGAAAGAGATCATTACAATTATCAAGGATAATGCAAGTGGACAGATTTACAGTGATATCTATCCGCTTATGTATAAGGAAACATTTGGCAATATTCAAGGCACATTATTTTCGGGCTCAAGTATTGCGCCTATTAGAAACACAACAGTTATTGTTTCCAAGGATAGAGAACAGTATCTACTGTCAAAAGCAGGCTTTTTATATCTGCCTATTTCAGATTCTGATGCTATATATACCAATGACGAGGAAGTAATCAAAGCACTTAATCAGAATGGATATAATCTGACAGGATATAACACAGAAGTAAGAGAGACGAGAAAAATAAGATCTTCCGATGAAAAGGTGCATACGTACGAACCATTGGAAGATACAGTTGTATATTCAGGTGAGTATGATGCTATTTTTAAATTAAAACTTAAGGCTACTGATATATATAAGCAGGATCAGCAAATATGTACACTTGCAGTATCAAATAAAAATGATAAAAAACCTATAGCAGAGAAGTCGATTGTGAGAAGTCAGTTTAATGAACAAGGAGAATTGGAATATCCGGTTCATTTCTCCTGCTATAGTAATTGTTATTTCACTGTTTGCTCTGATATTGCCGATAACTTATCAGTAGAATCGATGAAATACATGCGATCACCAAGCGTTGATAGAAGAATCAAGGTTGATGATTTTGGAAGACCACTGATAGAAGAAAACTTTGATATTGAGGGAAAACCGGCACTTGGTCCTGAGGGCAGTCATGCTTTGGAGTTAGAATACGGAGATACAGTTAAATGGACGGTAAAAAGATATCTCGGAATGGACTTACAGAAATGTGCTTTGGAAAATTCATGTGCTGAGATTCACAGAGAGTTTAATGAAAATAAGCTTGTTTCTACGGAGGTGTATTATGATCTAACTGGTCAACCTGTAGAGATTGGCGATGGGTATGCAAGTATTGACTATGAATATACCGAAGATGGAAAGGTATCAAAGAAAATATATAAAGATCTTGACGGTAGAATTGTTAAACAAGAATGATAGAGTTCATGTGCATAGGGGGGAAGTTGCCCCTCACAATTATCCAAGTTATAATGAAATAGTTTGAAAATTGCCATACGGTGTCAGAAAAGGATATTTATGAAAAAACAGATTGCTGTTATTTGTAATAACTATGGACAGTCGAATGATGGTATAGGTGCATATAGTAAAGCGGTTTACTCATATAATTTTGAGCTGATACAAGTGGATACATTTTCAGCCATGTGTGATACCGGTGGAGGTGCATTCAAAAAAGCATTTAATATGGGAATGACACGTTCAATATTGCAGCTTATGCGTAAGCTTAAAGCCGAAATTGACTACGAAGCAATAATAATTGAATATCCTTTTGCGGAGTGGAATCCACTTATCATTTTTGCTTTTTCAATGCTTCATCGAATAGCTTGTAAGAAGCAAATCAAAATAATTGCATCAATACATGAATATAGACGTGTCAATTTACTTAGAAAGAAGATAATCGAATATATTTGTTCTATTTCCGATGCTATCTGTGTTACGGATCAAGATATGGAGAATGCCCTTAGCTCAATATGTAGCAGGACATTTATTAGAGATATACCCACAAACCTTTATTCTGAAAATATTAATATTGAGTGTAAGAATAATGATGAGTTTGTCTATTTTGGGCTTGTTAGTAAAACAAAGGCTTTTGAGGAGCTTTTGGAAGGGTGGGATACTTTCAATAGAGAAGGTCAGTACCATCTAAATGTTTATTCGGCTACAAAACTGGAAGATATGGATAGGCATGTTGGAGTCAGGTATTATTATAATGCTACGGCTGATCAGATATTAACAGCAATGGGAAAAAGCGGATTTTGTTTTGTGCCGATTAAGCCATGTGTAGATTACAAAAACGCTACGTTCAAAACAAGTTGCCTTACTGGATGTATATGTATTGGTAAATTTGATGATGATTTCAAGAATCTTCCTTTTGTAATAGATATGGATTCATATGAACCTGCTGATTTTGTGGATGCACTTAAGCGTTCACGGGATTATAACAGCGAAAAAACTAACGAGATGCAAAAAATTGCATTTGAGTACGGCAAAAAATATATTCCTGGAAATGCCTCTATGAAGCTTGAGAGTATTATTTTGAAGGTGTGTACTGAATGAATGATAAATCGAAAACAAACAGGATAGTTGCAGTAGTTATAACAGGGGTGCTTTTGACATTTCCATTAAGAGATGCTTTTGGTTTTACTATTAGTGGAATACCTTTTAGATTAGCTGAAATATGGCTAGGATTATCAGCTTTAGCACTACTTATGTGTTCAAAATGGAGATACGATAAGGCGAGTATTGGACTTATTGGCATTTTGGCATTAAATTTTATGAATACAATAATCGGAATAGGTTATAGTGGAGGAAAGATAGTATCCTCTTTTGCATTTAAATATCTTGCTAGAAATCTACTATATTTGTTTGCTTTAGCTGTTATTTTGGGTGTCCGATATGAGGTCAAAGAACAACAAATAGATCAACTAATGAAGTTTATGGTGTGGGTTCAATTATGTGCAAGCATTTATACAGTATTAACCGATAAGTTTTTGAAGTTTGGTCAATTGGTATCTACACATGATAACGAACCAGCAAATTATATAAATATCTCAGGTCATTTAATTGACAGACTAAAGGGAACATGCTCAGAACCTGGATATTTGGCTCCTCTTATTGCACTTCCTTTGTATTATTTTATTGTTAAGTATTGCGCTAAGGATAGCAATCAAAACAAGCAGATACAAGCGTTATTTTATATAGCTATTTTGGCATTTATATCGCTGTTTTCTTTTTCATCAGCAGTTTATCTTTTTGATTTGATTGTAGTACTGTGGGCACTTGCAAAAATTAAACAGAGCATTAGGAAATACATTCTCATATTTTTAGGTTTGGTGCTTTTTATCGGTGTGGTTGTACTTGTTGCAGCTAATGAAACTGCGCGGAAATTTGTATGTTCTAATTTTATAGATAAGATTAACTATTATGTATTTAGAAATGATTCCATCGATTTTAATTATTCAGCTGTTGACAGGGCACAGCATGTAGATTTGGCCAAACAGCTGATTAGAAAAAGTACAATCTTCGAATTGTTATTTGGGAGAGGAACTGGATCATATTATTTTAACTCTTTAAGAGAAGATTCGTTTTTGCAAAGCAATGTAAGCGAAGCAAATAGTATATACCTTTCATCTTTGGTTGACAGAGGAATAATTGGTTTTGCTTGTGTTATTACAACATTCATTTTGTGTTATAAAAGATGGATTAGAAGTGATATATATTCTTCGACCCTTTTCATTGGAATAATTATGCAGGGGGGACACTGGTTTATTACAGGTAATTATTGGCTATATTATTTTTGGGCAGAAGTTATTTTGCTTATTGGATATTATAAATATAAAACATCAAACAAAGTATGTTTGCAATAGGTGATAAATGAGACAGGGTAAAGCAGCGATAGCTGAATATATTAATTTAGAAAACGAAAAGGGAGAAGCTGTTGGACATTCTCCGAAAGTATTGGAAGAGTCGGCAGACTTACTTAAGAATCACTGCAAGATTAGGGTCATATGTAGTGATAGTTTAAAAAGGTATATTGGTCTTGAGTATGAGACTGTTCAGGTGATTGGAAATTATCACAAAATGAATAAAGCTTTTATGTTCTTTAACAGATGGAAGAATCTTAATAAGATTTTTGACTCTGTTAAGGACTGTGATATGGTTTGGTTTACCAATGTTGATTGGGTTTTGTTTTTTTATCTGGCATTCAAAAAAAATATAAAGATTCCTATTGTAGTAACACTTTACAGAGATATTGTAAGTGACATGAAGAATTATAGGTCAGGGATAAGAAGAATATTCGGTAAGATATGTTTGTCTTCGATGAGAAGGATTATGTTGTACGTAGTAACTAATCCGTCATTGAAATTGTTTGACAATCAAATTATGCTTCCTGATTTTTATTATTCGAAAAAATATGATAAATATTCTGATACTAAGAAAAAAGAACAAATTGTATGTCTTGGGGCCATGAGGGGAACCAAAGACCTTATTGGTGTCGTAAAGCATTTTAGTGGTACTGATATAAAAGTAATTATTGCTGGAGATTTTATGTATAAGGATGAGTACCAACAGCTTTTAGAAATCGCAGATGAGAATATATCTATTGAAGACAAGGTGCTGCCGTTTGATCAGTATTACAGAATGATAGCAGAATCAAAGTATACATTGCTTCCATATAAAATAGAAAGATATGAAAATGCAACTAGTGGAATACTGCTAGAGAGCCTTTTCTTGAAATCGATACCTATTGCTCCTAAATGGTTACTTGAAAATAATAATATTATGGGGATAGGCTACGATACACTAAATAGTCTCCCTAAAAGTATGAGTGAACTAAATAATTTAATTAGTGAGCAAACTTTTGATATAGAGGATTACAAGAAGGAAAACATAGAAAAGAAACTGATATATGCAATTGAGGAATGTGGCTTATAAATAATCAAGAATTTAATTATGATAAGGATATGATATGTTTTCAATAGTGATATGTACATTTAATGGAGAAAAAAAATTAAAAAAGGTTTTAGATAGTATTTTATCTCAAGATGGAATAAATGATTTAGTGGAAGAAATAATAGTTGTTGATAATGCTTCTACTGATAAAACAGCGCAGATTGTTCAAGAGTACATATTGAAGCATAGTATTATTACTTATGCATATGAAAGTGATTCTGGGTTAAGCAATGCGAGAAAATGTGGGGTAAATCTTGCATCAGGAGAATGGATTGTATTTATCGATGATGATAATTATTTAGAGGAGAATTGGATAATAGGAGCTGAGCATTATATAAAAAATACGAAAAATGTTGGCGTATTCAATGGAAATGTAATACCGTATTTTGAAAACAAATTATCTGATGATCAAATTGATATATTAAAAGCATCATATGTTGGGCTGGCATGTACAACATGGTCAAGAAATTTTGCAACTGTAAATGAAAAAAAGTGGTTGCCTATAGGGGCGGGGATGGTTGTTTTAAGAGAGCCATTGGCTCGGTTGGTTTCTTTAGGGTGGTTAAAAACAGAGGGAAGAAAAGGAAATGAGATTATATCCGGTGAAGATACAGAGATATCTACTTGGATAAAGAAACAAGGGTATGATTATGGTTTCTGCAAGAGTATCTATTTATTACATGATATAGGTGAAAGAAGATTAGAGATTGATTATTTGAAGAAGCTTTATAGTTCTTTCGCAATAGCGTCGTATAGATTGGATATATTAAATAGACATACATTTTTAAGATTAGTAAAGCATTCGATGGAACAAACAGCGATTATTCTATTTAGTTTGATAAAGCAGGAAAAAATAAAGGGTGTTGAATATTATAAAAGAATTTTAGCAACGACGAGAGCAAGAACGTATCTTCGAGAAGTTTTTTCGTTTTGTAATTATAAACACAAAAGAATTAAGTGAGCTTTTTAGATACAAAGGCACAGGATTTACTAAATAAAACAGGATAGAGACAGTTAGATGTCTTAAATATACAAAGATTAAATTACAATATTATTTGTATTTTATGATGTCTATAGTTTCCAGAAAGAAGGCAGTATTCATGATAAAAAGAAAAATATGTTTAGTTATAGAGGATGGTGGATATTCCGAGATGTGCTTTAGTAATCCTGAGCTAGGCAATCCTGGTGTTAGTGGAACTGTATATGAGTTTCTTATGTTGATTAAGTACCTTATTCCACGTGAGTTAGGGGATATATTTGTGTATCATTTTGGAAATAACGTATATCCTGATGGATGTGTTAATAAGATAATAGAGAATCACAATGATATTATGAGTGATATCTCGAGTGGGACAGACATTCTGATCGTTCAAAGTAAATTATCTAAAGAGTTTTACAAAGAGTTAGAGAAAAAAGATATCAAAACCATAATATGGGCTCATAATTACTTATCTGGTGAAGAAATAGAATTGTTTTATAAACTGAAAAACATTAAAAGGGTAGTCTTTGTTGGCAGAGAGCAATATGATCACTATATTGGGCATGATATAATCTTTAAATCTGAGTTTATATACAACATGTATAATTGTATAGAACAGAGTTTTAGGGAAAAGTGTGATAAACATATTGTTACATATACGGGATGTATTATTCCTGCTAAAGGCTTTCATTTGATAGCGAAAATTTGGAAAGAAATACTTAATGAAGTTCCAGATGCACAGTTATATGTTTTAGGAAATGGAAAACTATATGATAGCCGAAATGAATTAGGAGAGTATGGGATAGCTGAAGATAAATATGAAAAAACGTTCATCAATTATATTACGGACGACACGGGGGAATTGCTTGATTCGATACACTTCATGGGAGTTTTAGGGCCGGATAAAGATGATATTTATAAGCAAACTATGGTTGGAGTAATGAATCCGACAGGAATATCTGAGACTTTTGGGCTGAGTGGTGTAGAGATGTCTGCTCGTAAAATTCCGGTTGTAACAAAAAAGAAATATGGATTGCTAGATATAATAAGGGATGGTGAAACAGGATATTTAGTAAAAAATGAAAAACAGCTAAAAAAAGCAATAGTGAAATTATTATTGGATAATGAATTGAATAGCAAAATGGGAGAGAGTGGTTATAGGTTTGTAAGAGAGAAATTTCAACCTGAAAAAATCATCTTGAAATGGGAAGAACTAATTTTGGGTGTTTTTCAAGGAAAAGATTCAGAGCTAGTGTATCCAACTGATAATTACTTTAACGATAGGAAGTGGATTATGATAGCTAATCGGAAAATTAGAAATATTTTTCCACAATTTCCTTCGGTTGTAGGATTAAAGGCTAGAATAAGTAGAGTTAATAAGAGAGGAGATTAATATGGGAACAAGGGTTCCTAGCATAATACGATCGTGGATAGACACAGAGGGTAAAGTCAATAAAACGGATGAGTTACTTAATTGGATAGATGAATTAAACAAATCGACATATGTTAACATAACAGAAAAAAGTATTATTTCAGATTCGTTCTGGTTTTATGATGATTATAATGGCGAAGTATTGAACAGAAAGCGTAGTTTTTTCTCAATTATTGGTATGAGAAGGTTTGAGGATGGCGTTTTTTTATGTGAGCAGCCAATAATCATGCAACCAGAAATTGGATATTTGGGAATTATTGCACGAGAAATAGATGGGGTGCTTCACTTTTTAATGCAAGCAAAAATAGAACCAGGCAATGTGAATTGTGTGCAGATTTCTCCTACTATTCAAGCTACAAAGAGTAATTTTACAAGGGCACACGGAGGGAAATTGCCAACATATTTCGAGCTATTTGAACATTCGGAGCGTTATGAAGTTATTTATGATCAAATTCAATCCGAGCAAGCAGCGCGTTTTTATAAAAAACGTAATCGAAACATGATAATGGTTGTCAATGAAGATTTTGAAATATATCCAAATTTCAAATGGATGACACTAGGTCAGATAAAAAAACTTATGGAAGTTGATAATCTTGTTAACATGGATACAAGAACAGTGTTGTCGGGAATTCCATTATTGACACATTGCTTATCTGAGGATGATAAGAAAAGAGTGCATGATATGTTTTGCGATGATGCGTTATATAATTCTATTTTTAAAACTGATTTACAGACGGATTTGCCAAAGATTTTTCAACAGATTAATAACTACAAGATGTTTAAAGATGTTAGGCAAGTTACAGTGCCGCTGAATCAGCTTGTGGATTGGGAAATTGATGAATATGGAATTACGTGTAAAAATCAAGCTGATTTTATGGTTAGATATTTTGATATAGAAATATCTGGAAGGGAAGTTCAACACTGGTTTCAGCCGCTTTTTAAGGCAATTGGGAGAGCAACATTTGGTTTGTTGTCAAAAGTTATTGAGGGAAACCGCAAATATTTAGTAAAAATTCGTCCAGAAATTGGTTCATTTGATAAAGTAGAAATTGGTCCAACTATACAATGGGAACCAACGCATTATCTATTTAATGAGGATGATGTCGAAAAATTATTTAGAAAAAAATATGAATCAAATCAAGGAATAGTATTGAATGTAGTTCTTTCTGAAGAAGGTGGCAGATTTTATCATGAGCAGAATAATAATGTAATAATTGAAATTGATTCAAGTGAATTAAGTAGTTTGCCAGAAGGATATAGTTGGCTTGATTATGGAACACTTAATTATTTGGTTCAAATCAATAATTGTCTTAATATACAGCTTAGAAATTTGTTGTCATTAATAAAAATATGAGGAGTATTCTATGAATATTGGTATTATTTGTCCGTCTGAGATTGCTATAAGACGTTTTATGCCGGCACTTGATAAATGCGATGATTTGTCATTTGCTGGAATTGGAATTTTTTCTAAAGATGAAATGTATGGATCTCATAATATTTCAGATGTGGAATTTAGCAAAGTACTAGATGCAGAAAAAAAGAAGGCACAAGTTTTTATCGATCAGTATGGTGGAAAAGTTTTTAATAGTTATTATGAAATAGTAACTTCACCGGAAGTTGATGCTATATATATTCCGCTTCCGCCAGCTTTACACTATAAATGGGCGAGAATTGCTTTAGAATCAGGCAAGCATGTATTTTTGGAAAAACCAGCTACAACAGATGCAAATGACACTAAAGAATTGATTAAAATAGCTTCAAGTAAAGGGCTTGTATTACATGAAAATTACATGTTTACATTTCATGAACAACTGGATGCTATTGATAATATAATCAAAAGTGGAGAAATTGGAGAAATAAGATTATTTCGTATTTGTTTTGGATTTCCAAGAAGGTCAAGCAGTGATTTTAGATATAATAAAGAATTGGGCGGTGGAGCTTTGATTGATGCTGGTGGATATACTATTCGTTATGCGATTAGGCTACTAGGTAAAACCGCCAAGATTAGATATGCGCAATTAAATTATCTTAATGAATTCGATGTAGATATGTTTGGATCAGCCGCATTAGTAAATGCAAATGGGGTTACTGCTCAAATTGCATTTGGAATGGATAATAATTACAAGTGTGAATTAGAAGCTTGGGGGAGTAAGGGGTGTTTGACAACGGGAAGAGTACTTACTGCGCCTGAGGGATTTGTGCCGACAGCAATTCTTCGTGAAGGAAATGAAGAAAAAGTAATTAAACTTCCATCAGATGATGCATTTTATAAATCTATAATGCATTTTGTTGATTGCATTGGAGATGAGAAAAGAAGAACTGAAAGATATGAAATAGTATTGAAGCAAGCTGAATTGGTGGATGAATTCAAGAAAAAAGCGGGAACTTTATAAAATAGAATAATTATCAATAATGAAAGTGAGAAAAAAGTGAAAAAAAGGTTCGCAATCTTAGGCGCAAATGGATATATTTCAAGGAATTTAAGGTTTGTTTTAGAAAGAGATTATCAAGACTGCGAGATTATTTTATATGGACTCGAACCAAATAGTATTGATGGTTGTTCCAATTATTTCACAGTAGACATGACGGATAGGGAATCTATAAAGATGATTGACTTTTCGGTTGATGTCATATTTATGTTTGTTGGAAAAACGGGAAGTGCAAATGGTTTTGATGAGTATGATTCTTTTATTGACTCAAATGAGAAAGCGTTGCTAAATTTGCTTTCTGAATATCGATGTCAAAAGTCTAATGCAAGGATAGTGTTTCCATCAACTAGATTAGTATATAAAGGCGCTAAAGGACCACAAAAAGAAGATGCAGATAAAGAGTTTAAAACGATATATGCAATAAATAAATTTGCATGTGAGACATATTTAGAACAGTATAATAGAGTTTTTGATGTTCAATATACAGTTTTAAGGATATGTATTCCATATGGAACTCTTATTAAAAATGCGTCTTCTTATGGTACTGCAGAATTTATGCTTTCTAGGGCGACAACTGGGGAAAATATTGTACTGTATGGAGATGGTTCCGTTAGAAGAACGCTTATTTATATGGAGGATTTGTGCAGAACGATGATAGAAGCATCTTTGGCAAAGAATTGTGCGAACGATGTTTTTAATGTTGGTGGTGAGGATTATAGCCTTAAGGAAATGGCTGGATTAATAGCCCAAAAATATGGGGTTGGTGTTGAGTATAAAAATTGGCCAGATATTGCGCGAAAAATAGAATCTGGTGATACTGTATTTGATTCAGCAAAACTGGATGCAATTGTTGGATGCAAAAGATTGATGAAATTTGCTGACTGGATTGGCGTAGATAAGGTTAACTGAAAAGAAAAAGATGTTTAATGTTTTGCTAGTAGTATAAAAAGCACATTATAGTATGCAAGAGTATCAACTTATGAACCAATTGTACGTAAGAGTAAAACTAGATTTTTTGCAAAAAATAGTGAGAAAGTGTAGAGAGATGACTGTGGCTAATCAGAAGAAAGTTTTAATTATCACATTCTATGCTGGGGCAAATTATGGAGCTTTTTTACAAGCATACTGTTTAGGAAAGCAGATGGAGAAAGAGGGATACTCTGTTTTTTATCTCAAAGATAGATTTATGGAAGAGGATTTAAAAAAGTATAACAATGATTATGAGCGTGATTTGCATAAATGCTTGCGAGAAGCTATTGAAGAATATTTGGTAGTAACAGATAATAATGAAAATTATAATCTTGCTATTTTAGGTAGTGATGAGATTTGGAATCGAAATTCAACGCTTTCGTTTCGCAAGAACATGTACTGGGGGATAAATGTAAACGCTGAGAAAATTATCTCATATGCTCCATGTGCGGTTGGAACAAGTCTGAAAAGGATGATTTTCCGTGGAATAAATCTTTTAAAAATTGATGGAATAAGTGTAAGAGATAATTGGACTAGGAATCTTGTAAAAAGTATTACGAGAAAACAGCCGCCTGTAGTTTTGGATCCGACATTTCTAGAGGATTTTTCATATATTAATGATAATAAATATGATTTCCCATATTTATTTGTTTATTCATATATGTTGGATGATAATCAAATATCACATATAAAAAGGATTGCCAAGGATAAATCATTAAAAACCGTTGTGACTGGACATCAAGCTGATTGGGCTGATGTGAATATTGCATGTACACCATTTGAATGGCTATCGCTAATTAAATTTTCTAGTGAAGTATTCACAACAACATTTCATGGTAGTGTTTTCTCTTTGATTTTCAATAAAGAATTTACACTAAGCGGAAATAATATGAAGGCAATTTTACTACTAGAAACGTTTGGCTTTTGTTCAAATAGTAATGATATTATAAGCATTAGAAAAGATGATTATAAACAAATAAATAAGACTATTTGTGAGCTGAAAGAACAATCAATTCATTTTTTGAAATCTTATTGTGAATAAACAAAGTATTTTTATCTACCTATATATTGAAAAGGTATTACTAAATAATGAAGTTATTGAATAATAGTAAAATTCAGTTAAATAAAGACAGCAAATTAATAATAAACTTTCTTGCATCTATAATTCAGATGATATTGAATTATTCAATATCTTTTTTTCTTACACCTTTTTTGGTTTCTACAGTAGGTAAGGAAGCATATGGGTTTCTGATTCTTGCCAATAATATGGTTAATTACGCGTCGGTGCTAACTGTTGCGTTGAGCTCGGTTGGCGGAAGATATATAACGATTAGTATTCATAAAGATAAAATTCACGAGGCAAATGAATATTTCAATTCTGTACTATATTCAAATGCTATTATTGGGGGAGTTATGGTGCTGGTTTTTGCACCGATTATTTATAAGATAGATATGATATTTGATGTACCATCATATTTAGTAAAAGATGTAAGAGTTTTATTCTGTTTTGTAATTCTTAATTTCATATTGACGGTTATAGGTAATGTCTTTAATGTAGCAACATTTATTACTAATCAACTATATTTAACGAATGTTGGAAATTGTGTTAGTAGCATGTTAAGAGCAGTATTGTTATATTTGATGTTTGGGAATTTACCAACAAATATTGCTTATGTTGCAGAAACGTCCTTTTTATGTACAATCTTATTGACAATATATAACTGGGGATTAACACACAAGTTGACACCGCTATTGAAAATAAATCACCGATACTATTCTATTTTAAGAATACGAGAACTCATATCATCCGGTATATGGTCTTCATTGACAAAGCTTTCGCAGATTTTGTCAGATGGTCTTGACTTAGTTTTATGCAATATTGCCTTGGATGCTGTTGCTATGGGATCATTATCTGTTGCTTATACAATTCCTACATTATTGGCAGGATTACTGGGAACAATTACAGGTGTTTTTAGCCCCCAACAGACGTATTATTATGCGATTAATAATACACAAGCAATTGTTAAAAATATAAAGTTGAATATGAAGATGATGGGCTTCTTTGTTGCCATAATAATAAGTGGATTTATTATTTATGGAAAAGAGTTTTTTATGCTTTGGACTCCAACAGAAGATATAGTATTGATATATAGGCTTTCTGTTGTAGCATGTTCTTCTGTAATAGTTTCTGGAGTGACAATTGCACTGACAAATGTTTTTCTTTTGACTAACAATTTAAAAATAAATTCATTGGTATATTTAGCGATTAGCTTTTTTGATATCGTTTGTGCTTATGTATTGGTAAAAACGACGAGTCTAGGGGTTTATGCTATAGCTGGAGTAAGTAAAGTGGTTGGAATTATTGTTAGTGTAACATATCTCCCAATATATGCGGCTAAGTGTTTGGGGATTTCGAAGACGACCTTTTATCCTGATATTATTAAGTATTTGCTTTGTACATTAGTTATAATGTCTGAAATGAAATTTTTTGAAATATGTATGAAAGAGTTT
>JAEEGL017284349.1_pt1 | contig 23866 bp, 26 predicted proteins | sample 9134231 | NCBI WGS metagenome assembly JAEEGL01 (sample SAMN16246548, study PRJNA631951) | gut metagenome | biome: gut microbiome; feature: rumen; material: fiber-attached | host: Bos | place: Iran: Karaj | collected 2018-10 | reverse complement strand
TGACCCGCGCAAATACTTAAAACCGGCAATTGAAGAAATGCAAAAAGTTTGCGAAGCGCGCTATATTGCATTCGGCGCCGCCGGATTTGCGGATAAGATCAAGGTCATTCCGCTTTCTGAAATGGCTAAGAGATATTAATTTTGATCAATATAACATCAAAAAAGAGCACCTTTTTAGGTGCTCTTTTTGAATTGGTGCCGACAGAGCGCGCCGTGATGAGAAGGTACTTAATGTACCTTCGAAACGCAAGCGGAGCCGATTTGTTAACGCTCAAACAAGCGACAGCGTCGTATGAGCGTGTTACAAATCAAGATTCAAGTCACGAAGGAGATACCATAAAAAAAACCGCCATAAAGGCGGGTTTTTTTAATGGTGCCGACAGAGAGACTTGAACTCCCGACCCACTGATTACAAATCAGTTGCTCTACCAACTGAGCTATGTCGGCAATGACAATGCAAGCTATATAAATGAGTTTTTTTTTGTTGTCAATAGAATATTTTTATTTAGCCGAAAAATTTTATTGACAATATTGTTGTTGTTTGTATAGTCAAAATCAAAGACTTATTATTATAAAAACCAAAATATATCCATTATGAGCAAAACTATTATTCCACCAAAAGGCGTTTACGGCTTCGATTTTAAGCCAACCGCACAATCACTGTTTTCACCGACAACGCTTATCGGCAAACACATCTGCTCCTTAAAGTGTTTTGAAAAGGAGAACATCCTCATCAAGAAACTCCTGGAAAGGATAAGGAAGCCCTCAACGAAAGAAGCGTGCGAGCTCAACAACTCCTTTGATATCATCGTCAATGACGGCTTTTGCGAGCTAAGTAACAAGGAAACGAACTTCAAAACAGAGGTCTTTAACCTTGGAACACCTGCCACCCCCGCCTTTTTTTACGGTCGATTCATTTTCGTCTTTGACCCCGAAAAGAGAGCCTTTTACCCTATTGATCTGAGAGTTTTGTTTTTCAACAACAATTACGCTCTCATCATTTTGCCGGGTAATATCATTGTTAAATATGACATCAAAGGCGTTTCCGGCTTAGGCAACTTCCTTTCGCTCACAGCCGTTCCTGACGGTTATATTCTGGCAACGGATATCGGCTTTGAAAAACAGGCCGTGTATGCTTTGACAAGGCATTTTCAGAAGTTGTTCGAGACAAACGATTTTTCAAAATTCAATATCTCGAGCATCGACGGCATTGTCACGCACGAATATGCCAACAGCACAAGCTACGCCCTCGACCAATATGTTCCGACAAAAAGCGGCTATAAATTGGAGTAAAAAACACGCCTGCACACCCCGAAAGAAATTTCGGGGTTGTTTTTTAAAAAAAATAAAAATATATTAAACAAAAAAGGAGTTTAAATGGCGCAATATGTTTCAAAAATCATTATTTTAGGCTCAGGACCTGCAGGTTATACGGCGGCCATTTATGCCGCCAGAGCAGGGCTTAACCCTTGTCTTATCTCGGGTTTTGAAGTTGGCGGACAGCTGACCATGACAACAAATATTGAAAATTTTCCGGGATTTCCCTTGGCCGTTTCGGGAAACGAATTGATGCAAAAAATGAGACAACAGGTCTTAAACATGGGCGTAACGATTATTGATGATAAGATAAACGGTGTTGATTTTAATTGCAGACCTTTTGTTTTAAGCTCGGAAAACGGAAACTGTTTTCAAACCGAATGTTTGATTATTGCAACAGGCTCAAGCGCCAAATGGCTTAACTATGAAGCTCATAAAAAATATATCGGAAAAGGCTTATCAACATGCGCCACTTGTGACGGATTTTTTTATAAAAACAAAACGGTTGCCGTTATCGGCGGCGGAAATGCGGCGGCAGAAGAGGCTGTATATTTAACAAATTTTGCCTCAAAAGTTATTTTGGTTCACAGAAGAAACGAGCTTCGTGCCGATCAGATTTTGCAGCAAAGAATTTTTAAAAACCCGAAAATAGAAATTTGCTGGAACTGCGTGGTTGATGAAATTTTAGGCGAAGATGATGTTTCGGGAATTATCTTAAAAAATGTGCGTTCCGACGAAAAGAAAAAGATTCAACTCTCGGGTGTGTTTTTGGCAATCGGTCACACACCGAACACCGAAATTTTCAAAAAATATCTAAAGCTTGATGAAGACGGTTATATTGTCACAAAACCCGATTCGTGCGCCACAAATATTGAAGGTGTGTTTGCCGCAGGCGATGTTCAGGACAAAGTTTTTCAACAAGCCGTTATCGCCGCAGGGTCTGGCGCAAAAGCCGCGATGGAAGCCCAAAAATATTTAAGTTCATTATAAAACGATATTTACAATTAAACTTCCCTTGTATATAAAAATATAAGGAGATTTTTAATGCGGCCTGAAATTTTAAACCCTCTGTTTTGTTCAATTGATGCTTTAAAAGGTGTCGGTTCGCGCTATTTTAAACTCGTTTCAAATCTTGTGGGCGGGCAAAAAATTGTTAACTTACTTTGGCATTTGCCTTATAATGTTATTGACAGATCGTATTCTTGCCCCATCAACAAAATTGAGACCGGAAAAATTTGGACCGGTGTTGTTACGATCAGCGAACATTTGGAACCGAAAACAAAAAAACAGCCTTATCGTATTGTTTGTGAAGACGAAACCGGTGAAATAATTTTGAATTTTTTTAAATATTATAAGGATTCTTTAAAAAAACAACTCCCTGTCGGCACAAAAAAAATCATCAGCGGCAAAACAGAATGGTTTAACGGACAAATTCAAATAAGCCATCCGGATTATGTGGCAGATGTTTCAATGGAAAATTTAATCAAAGGAATTGAGCCTGTTTATCCTCTAACGGCCGGCATTACAAACAAGATGATGAGAATGCTTGTTAATCAATCTTTATCAAAAGTTTCGGTCTTGCCCGAATGGCTTGATGAACACTTTATCAAACAAAATAATTTTTTACCTTTCAAAGAAAGTTTAGTCAAAGCACACTTTCCTCAAACCTCGCAGGATTTATCGCCTCTTTCGCCTCAAAGACAAAGGCTTGCTTATGATGAGCTCTTGGCAAATCAGTTAACACTTGCCATTGCTCGTCATTATCACAAGAAAAAAGAAGGAAGAATAATCAAAACTCAAGGTATTTTACGCCAAAAATTAGAAAGTATTTTAGAGTTTGAATTAACTGCCGCACAGAAAAAAGTTTTGGCAGATATCATCAAAGACCAAGAATCAAAATATCAAGGATTACGCCTTGTTCAAGGTGATGTCGGCAGCGGTAAAACCGTTGTGGCAATGATGGCTATGCTAAACGCTGTTGAATGCGGATTTCAGGCAGCTATTATGGCGCCCACCGAAATTTTAGCCAAACAGCACTTTGAAACTTTGGGTGATTGGGCAAAAAAAATCGGTGTTAAAGCAGCCTTACTCACAAGTAAAATTAAAGGTAAAAAACGCCTGGAAATTTTGGAAAAATTAAAGACAGGCGAGATTGATATTTTAATCGGCACACATGCACTTTTTACGGATGATGTAACATTTAAAGATTTGGCTTTTATTGTGGTTGATGAACAACATCGATTCGGTGTTGAACAGCGCTTAAAATTATCATTAAAAGCAAACAAACCGGATATTGTTGTCATGACGGCAACCCCAATTCCGAGAACGCTTGTTTTAACACGATTCGGTGATATGGATTATTCAAAAATAGATGAATTGCCGAAAGGACGAAAGCCTGTTAAAACACTTGTGATGCCCGTATCTAAAATTGATGACGTTACAAAGGCCCTAAAAAGAAAAATTGAAAGCGGCGCAAGGGCTTATTGGGTTTGTCCGTTAATTGAAGAAAGCGAAAAATCTGATTTGGCGGCAGCTATGGCGCGTTTTGAAGATTTGAAAAAAGTGTTCGGTGATGAAGTGGGGCTCGTTCACGGCAAAATGAAAGAAAAAGAAAAAGACGCCGTCATGAAACAATTTAAAACCGGTCAGATTAAACTTTTGGTTTCAACAACAGTTATTGAAGTCGGCGTTAACATTAAAGAAGCGACATTAATGATTATTGAGCGCGCCGAAAGATTCGGGCTTTCACAGCTTCATCAATTAAGAGGACGTATTAAACGAGGATTTGAAGAAGGTGTTTGTATGCTTCTTTACGGTTATCCTTTAAGCCAATCGGCTCATGAAAGACTAAATGTGATGAAAGAAAGCGAAGACGGTTTTTATTTGGCCGAAAAAGACCTCGATTTAAGAGGCGGCGGTGAAATTTTGGGAACAAAACAATCCGGCTTTGAAGAATTTAAGCTTGCTAATATGGAATTTCACAAAAATCTTCTTTTGACCGCCTATAAAGATGCTCAGATAATTTTAGAAAAAGATCCCGAATTAAAATCAAAAAGAGGGGGGGCTTTAAAAGTTTTGCTTTATCTTTTTGAACAAGACAGCGCTTTTCTAACATATAAGAGTTAAGAAAAAACCGCTCTGTTCTGAGCGGTTTTTCTTTCTAAATTTTAATAAAGAAGCGATTGAAGTAGTTGCATCCGAGATATGTTTTGAGGTTTTCAACCTCATCATCTTCAAGCTCAACCATCGGCCTTTCCAACATTAAAGCTTCGGCGACTTTTTCTTTGCAGATGACCTCACCCGAACAGGAATAGAAGCTCCAAACATAGAGCAGTTCTCCGCCCTCGATTCTCATAAAACGACCGTTTCTGATGAGATAACGATTCTCCGAAGTAAACGCAGGCATATCGGTTTCAAGCAAAATCTTTCCGCCCGTCATATAGTTAACTTCAGGAATGGTGCGGTGCCAAAAAGCAACATACCCTTTATATTCTTCGCCGAAGAACAACCTTCTGCCGACGCCGAAATAATTAAGGGCATCTTCAAAAGAACGATAGGCATAGTCCTTAAAAACAGCCGCTTCTGCCTCGCTGATTTTAATTGCTTCCAGTATACCTGACTGTTGAAGCATCCGGGAAGCAGGTCTTATTCGAAGCGCTTCCGTTTTGATAAAAAATTTAGCCATAATTATAGAGATTTAATTGGTTTTCCGAAAAACAAACTAACATCTGTTAAAATCTTTGTCAATGCTCTTCATATAAACCAAATCAGGAAAACAACCAAAGCGGCGCTGTAAAGCAAAACACCTAACGGATAAGAAAAAGCAACCTTAAAATCCGTCGATGACGGAAGGGCATTTTCAATAATAACCGTTTGTAAGAAAACATATAAAATATAGTTGATGTAATTAATTTGAATATGGGTAAAAAACCAACGGTTAAAATAATAACCCAAGATTAAAAGAAGAAGCGGAGCCAAAGCTGACGGAATAGCGTTATAAAAATGAACATTTCGAAAACCGACACTGCCCATCAAATAATAATCTCCCTGCTTTTTAGGAAATAAATTAAATCGGGTCGGACGTGCATTAAAAAACAAACCGACCAAAAAATGAGACATTTCATGAAGGATTGTTCCGGGGATATTAACAAGAGCGCTCATATAAATGTTCGAATATGTGGTATATTTCATTTTAAGCAAAACAATAACCAAAAAAATCATTAAAAAACGATTCGATACAAATATTTTAAGCGTTTCCGGATTGTTTAAAAAAACAACTAATTTATCAGCTAAAATCGTTAAAAAATCCATTTTTAAAACCTCATCTTATTTGCTTTTAAGATAAATAAATTAAATTAAAATTTTGATAAAATTTGTTATTATTTTCAGATACAAAAAAACACAGAGAATGGCGCAGATAGAGTAGCTTTCAAGGCGAGCAAAATTTTAGCGTATAAAAAAGTACGCGAATTTTGCAAGACCGCAGAAAACTGCTCTAGATACGCCATTATATGTGTTTTTTTATATTTTTTCGAGAACTTTAATACCTGTTAAATAAGTATTGAGTAAAAACTTACATATCTTTGTCTGTTCAACCTTACTGTATGTTTCAAGAGACGATGTCGTTAATAAAGAACTGACGCCGAAAAGACAAATCCATAAAATTTGAACACTGACATGACGTTTTTCGGGTTTTAAGGTCGGATAAAGTTCTTTAAACGATTTTTCAATCAGCATCACCATTGTCGAAATGCGGCGAAGATAGGTAATTGAAAAAGTGCGCTCGCTTTGATTGAGGTGAAAGTTAAAAACCATAAACCAAAAATTTCGATTCTCTAAAACAAATTCGGCAAAAGCTGCTGCATACATATTCAAACGTTCATAAGCAGAATCCGTTTTAATTTTCAAAAACCGATGATATAAAGAATCAAGCGTCAGATAATTTTGAATAAGGATAAAATTATCCATATTGCCGAACTGATTATAAATCGTGCCGACAGAATAACCGGAAGCTTCCGAAAGCTTTCGGGCTGTTAAAAATTCAACACCCTTTTCCCTAATAATCGTCCGACCGGTATGAACTAAATTTTCTTGTATATAATCTCGTGCCATTTTAAAAATCTTATCTTAAAATTAAGAATTATCGTTTATAAATATCCCTATACACAAAAAATGAACGGTGTTCAATTTTTTTCTTTAAAATATTGGAGATAATTTTATGAAAAAGCTTTTTTTTAGTATTTTAGGCTTGTTTTTAAGTTTTAACCAAACAGCAAAAGCTGATGATGATTTTTTTGATAATTTAGTGATTGATGATCAGATAAAACAAAAAATTGAAGAAAAAGAAGCAATCGAACAAGGCAAAGCCAAAGCAAGCGAAATTTTAGACAGTAAACCGATAAAACTTCAGATAGACAGCAACTCAAAACTTAAAATGGAAGAAAAGGTTGTTGAAGAAGTGGCGCCTGTTGTCAGAGAGCCTGCACCTTTCGGTTTGAAATGGCTCGCCACACAAAAAGAAATTGAATATCAGCATGTAAGATTAACAAAAGCACAAGTAAAAGATGCGCCGAACAGTTTTATGGCCGAAAATCTGCCAAAACCGTTAAAAGCTTTCAGAGAAGTTTTATTGAGTTTCGGTGATAATGACGCGCTTTGGCGTATTGCCGCATACGGAAACTTTTTGGAAGACGATTCGCGCGCCACAAAAGGCTTGGAAGAATATAAAAAATTTTATGATATGTTAAATGAAAAATACGGCAACGCCGAAGAGTTTTATACACCTGCTGTTGTCAGTATTGAAGAAGAAGTAACTCTTGATGACGGCACAAAATCACGCGCTATTAAACAAAAAGTTTTGGAAAAAGGAGATATCGGTTTCAAAGAAAAATTAATAGACGGACAATCAACACTTTATTCAACTTTTGAAAATGACCATATCGGCGTTACTCTTGCGCTTTTAGCTGACGGAAACGGTCAGACATATATCATTATTGATTATAAAAACTTAAAAATCAACGAAGTTGAGCTGGAACAAATGTATGAGGCATTATAAGGATTAAAAAAAATGAAAAAAGTTTCTTTTTGCGGAATATCCGGAAGCGGAATGAGCGCTCTTGCTCAGGTTTTAAAATCAAGAGGTTATGATGTTTCAGGCTCGGATAGAAGTTTTGACCAAGGAAAAGATGAAAAAAATAAAAAAGCACTTGAAGAAATCGGTATTAAAATTTTCAAACAAGACGGCTCAGCTGTTAATAAAAACACAGATTTTTTATATATATCAACCGCTGTTGAAGATTCGATTCCAGATGTAAAAAAAGCTTTACAACTCGGTGTTAAAATAAAAAAACGCTCGGATTTGCTTTCAGAAATTTTTTCGGGATTTAAATACGGAATAGCTGTCGGCGGAACATCAGGTAAAACAACCTTAACAGCCATGATCGGTTTTATTTTGGACCGATTAGGAAAAAAACCGACCGTGATAAACGGCGGTTTGTTGAAAAATTATCAAAAACAAAAAGGTATTGAAAATGTGATTTTAAATAACGGAAATATTGCCGTTATTGAGGCTGATGAAAGCGATGGATCTATTGAAAAATATAACCCTTACATTGCCGTTGTAAACAACATAACAATAGACCATAAACCGATTGTTGAATTAAAAAAATTGTTTTCGGATTTTATCAATAGGGCAAAGTTCGGCATTATAAACCTTGATTGCGAAAATTCAAAAGAACTGATAAAAAACAAAAATGTCAAAACATTTTCAATTAAAAACCCGAAAGCCGATATATATTTTTCGGATATAAAACCGTTAAAACACGGTGTTTCTTATAAATTTATGGATAAAAGATTTCATTTAAAACTGATCGGTTCTTTTAATGTTTCTAATGCCGCGGCGGCTGTTTTGGCAACATCAATGCTCGGAATTAACCCTAAAGATGCGGCTTTGGTTTTAGAAAAATTTTCAGGAACGAAAAGGCGTCTTGATGTGATAGGAACAAAAAAATCTATCACGGTAATTGATGATTTTGCACATAATCCGGATAAAGTGAAAGCTTCAATGTCAGCCTTGCGCGATTATAAAGGCAGACTTATTGTCATGTTTCAACCGCACGGTTTTTCACCGATGCGTATGATGGGAAAAGAAATTATAGAAAGTTTTCATCAAACAATGAATAAAAATGATGTTTTATTTATGCCTGAAATTTTTTATGCCGGCGGTAGTGTAAAAAAAGATATTTCATCAAAAGATTTAATTGAGTTTGCTAAGTCTTTAAATTTAAATGCTTTCTTTTATCAAACACGTGATGAGATAAAAAAACAAATTATAAAAATCGCCAAAAAAGGTGATCGAATTGTGATTATGGGCGCACGTGATAACGGTTTAACGGATTTTTGTAAAAGTATTTTAAAAGAGATAAAATAAAATGGATTATAAAATATTGGTCAATAATAAAAATCTGTTATCTTCCGAGTATATTCCGCAGGACTTGGTTGAAATTAACGAACCGATGGGTTCTAAATTAGATAAAACCTATGTTAACAAGCTTAATATAAAAGCATATAATGCTTTTAAAAAAATGCAAAAAGACGCTTTAAAAGAAGGATATGAAATATTTATCGATTCTTCTTACAGAACTTATAATTATCAAAAGAAAATATTTGATAAAACCGTTCAAGAAAAGGGAGAAAAACACGCTCTTAAATTTGTTGCAAAACCAGGCGGAAGTGAACATCAAACAGGCTTGGCGATAGATATCATATTCAGAAGAAACAACAAAATGATAGAAGAGCAAAATGAAAATGATCCGGAAATAAAGTGGTTATTTTTAAATGCTTATAAATACGGGTTTATTTTAAGATATCCGAAAGGAAAAGAAAAAATAACCGGATTTAATTTTGAACCGTGGCATTTCAGATTTGTAGGAAAAGAGTTAGCTAAAAAAATATTTAGCGAAAATATAACATTGGAAGAATATTATATTTTAAAAAACAGAACCTAGAAGTGTTTTAATTTCAGTAAAATATTGAATTGTTAAATGATTAACAAAATTAAAATATTTTAAGACGGCTGATAAACCATTATTATTATAAACAATAACAGAACCGATGGTTAATAAATTTATTCCGGGTAAAAACATAAAACAAAACTTATATCCGACTTTTTTTAAATCTGTCTGATCGGGATGTATTTGAGAAGCAACCGTATCAATATGATAACCTAAAAAATAACCTAAAATAAAATTCCATATCAACTGACCGGGTAAAAAACTCATCACACATATATAAATAAAACAAAAAAGAGGGAAAAAGTACGGTGCAATAATAATCAGCCAGTTACCTTCACCGACAAACCCCATTTCACCGCCTGTATCATCCGGATTTAAGCGAATATGTTTAACCTTATGAAAAGTTAAAAGTGCAAAAAAACTATGTGTTAATTCATGAGCAACAACCTGCATTGAAGTTCGAACGGTTGCATCCATCATTGTTTTTGAAAAAACAAACAACACAACACCTGCTAAAAAAACAAACATTTTAACATTTATTTGAAAAAAACGGAAAGAATAAATAAGCGCCGGGGTTAAAATAAGTATATACCACGCAAGCGGCCATTTCACAAAATTAATGATTTTATCAAACAAATGAGACATATTTTTTTAATTATTCCAAATCGCGTTTGTTATTTTATTTTTTAAAAATTCTTCATGTGTTTTTTGTTCATCATCTGTTAAATTAAAATTTCTCGGTTTAAGGTATTTTTTTTCAAATATATTTTGTTCTTCTTGATTTTTAACTTCTTTATTTTCAGAACTTAAATCCATAGACGGTTCAGCCCCGCCTAATAACTCAAGATAAACTTCGGCTAATAATTCCGCATCAAGAAGCGCGCCGTGTTTTGTTCGTTTTGAATTATCAACATTAAAACGTTTACATAACGCATCAAGATTGTTACGAGCACCCGGAAATTTTGATTTTGCTATTTCTAAAGTATCAACAACTTCATGATTGATTAAAGTATCAAAACCGTTGTGTTTAAGTTCATAATTTACAAAATTCATATCAAAAGATGCATTATGAGCAACCAAAATACCGTCATCACCGACAAAATTTAAAAAATCTTTCGCAATTTCGGAAAAACGGGGATAGTTTTGTAAAAATTCGGTAGATAAACCGTGAATTTTAAAAGCTTCTTCCGGTACTTCACGAAGAGGATTAATATATTGATGATATGTTTTACCGGTCGGAATATGATTAATAAGTTCAATAGCGCCTATTTCAACCAATTTATCACCTTGGTGTGGATCAAAACCTGTTGTTTCCGTATCAAAAACAATTTCTCTTAACATGTTTCAAGTTCTTTCGTAATTTGTATAATATCTGTTTTTAAATGATTTAAAGATTGATTTGTATCAATAATAAAACACGACACATCAGGTATAATTGTTTTATCTTGATTATTAAAAATCTTTTCAAAATCATTTTCACTTATTTTATCACGAAACATAACACGTTTTTCCATCACTTTATAAGGTGCTGTCGTAATAATCGTATTTGAACAATATTTATTTAAACCCATTTTAAATAACAAAGCCGATTCGATAAAAATAAAATAAGGATTAAAACGATTTTTATGAATTGTTTTTAATAATTTATTTTTTAAATAAGGGTGTGTTAAAGATTCTAATTTTTGAAGCTCTTTTTCGTTTGAAAAAACAAGATTTCGAAGTGTTTTTTTATGAAATTCATTATTTTTAAAAGTTTGAGGAAATTCTTGTTTGATGACCTTTAGAAAATTTTTTTCAAAATACATTTTTCGGCACCAAACATCCATATCAAAAACAACATAACCTAAATCTTTTAAGATTTGGCCGACTGTTGTTTTACCGCTTCCGATAAAACCGGTAATACCTATCAGTTTCATTTTTTATCTTTCAAAAATTATACACAAAAAAAGACTTATTTGTGTATAAAAACCCCTGTTTTTAAGAAGTATACTTTTTTATTCATATTATTTAAAATAAATCAGATAACTTATAAACATGTTGATGATATTATCAACATCTTGTGAATTATGAGTATAAAAAATATAAAATATTGTATTATCTCAATAATAAAAACTCAAAAATATAAAATAATTTTGTGTATAAAAAATAATAAACAGATTAAACAGGGATATACAAAAACAACAAATATTTTAAAAATTTAAATAGTAGGTGAGATGGATTGTGAATAAAATTAAAGTCAAAAATCTTGACTTTAAAATATATTTCTGATATATAATTCAACAAGTCATATTCTTGACTTTTTTCCATTTTAACATTTAAAGGTTTGATATGTATTTAAAAGAGATAAAAGAAAAGTCTCCGAAAGAGCTTTTAACATGGGCTGAAGATTTAGGTGTCGAAGAAGCCTCATCAATGCGTGTTCAGGATTTGGTTTTTGCAATTATGAATAAAATTGCAGACGGTAATGAAGTTATTCATGCTGATGGTGTGATTGAAGTTTTACCGGACGGATTTGGTTTTTTAAGATCTTCAAAATCAAATTATTTAGCAAGTGCTGATGATATTTATGTGGCTCCTTCACAAGTTAAAAAATATTCTCTTCGAACAGGTGATACGGTTGAAGGTGAAATAAGAGCACCGAAAGAAAATGAACGTTATTTTGCTTTAACTAATGTAATTAAAGTTAATTTTGAAGACCCTGAAAAATCAAAACTTCGTGTTAATTTTGACAACTTAACACCTTTATATCCGACCGAAAAATTAAATTTTGATATTATTTGCGGTGAAAAAGATTATACGACACGTGTAATTGATTTGATAGCACCTCAGGGAAAAGGTCAACGCGGACTTATCGTGGCACCTCCGAGAACAGGTAAAACGGTTATGCTTCAAAATATAGCTCACGCTATAGCCGTAAATCATCCTGAAGTATATTTAATGGTTTTATTAATTGATGAAAGACCGGAAGAAGTAACGGATATGACACGATCTGTAAAAGGTGAGGTGATTTCTTCAACATTTGATGAGCCGGCAACACGCCATGTCCAAGTGGCCGAACTTGTGATTGAAAAAGCAAAACGTTTGGTTGAAACAAAAAAAGATGTTGTGATTTTACTTGACTCTATCACACGTTTAGGACGTGCTTATAATGCGGTTGTACCGTCATCAGGTAAAGTTTTAACAGGTGGTGTTGATGCAAATGCGCTGCAACGTCCGAAACGTATTTTAGGTGCAGCACGTAATGTGGAAGAAGGCGGTTCACTCACAATTATTGCAACAGCTTTGATTGATACAGGCTCTAAAATGGATGAAGTTATTTTTGAAGAATTCAAAGGAACAGGTAACTCTGAAATTATCTTAGACCGTAAATTAACTGATAAACGTTTATTCCCGACAATTGATATCACACGCTCCGGTACACGTAAAGAAGAACTTCTTGTTGATAAAGCAACACTTTCTAAAATGTGGGTTTTACGTCGCGTTTTAATGCAAATGGGTGTAACGGACGGTATGGAATTTTTACTTGATAAATTAAGGGTTTCAAAAGATAACCAAGATTTCTTTAATAATATGAATTCTTAAAAAAAAAGCGCCATATCGGCGCTTTTTTATATCAACCCCATTTTTTGAGCGGTAATAACAGCTTGTGTTCGATTATTAACTTTTAATGAGCGAAGAAGCGCATTGATATGAAGTTTGACGGTTGCTTCGGAAACACCTATTTCATAAGCAATTTGTTTATTTGATTTTCCTTGAGCAATTAAATCCAAAACTTGAGATTGTCTGTTTGTAAGAGTTTTGGTATTTATTTTATTAATACTTTCATTTTCAATATCTTTTAAGGCTTGAGGAATATATTTTTCACCTGATAATATTTGTTTAAAAATTTCCTGTAAATTCTGTATTTCAATACTTTTTGGAATATAACCGATAATATTATATTCTAAAATATGACGAATTTGATTAATATCTTCGGAAGATGAGATAATAACGATATTTAATTTATCGGAAATTTCTTTTAAATTTTCAAGAGCTTTTAAAGGTTCAATATCACCCATATCCAAATTTAAAATAATAAAATCAATATTTTGTTCTTTTTTTAAAATTTGTTGAGCTTGAGAAAAACTGCTAACCTGTAAAATAATACTGTCCGGTTTTATTTTTAATAAAGAAAGAGCAATATTATCTCGAAATAAAGCATGATCGTCCGCAATTAAAATTTTCATCTTTTATTCTCCTAAAAATAAGATGTGCTTGATATAATTACTGATCAAAGCATTTAAAGTGCGGTTTTTTATAAAAAGTTCAAAATATTAAAGTTCGATATATTCAACACCGGCTTCTTCAAACATTTGTGCTGAATAAGAAAGTTTATCACGCCAAGTGTTTTTAGGTGTTTTTTCATCAATAACAACTTTATTTGTTATAACGGTTTTAATACCGGCTTGGATAATAGCACGTGCACAATCAACACAAGGCGCATGTGTGGCATACATTGTGCAGCCTTTAACTTGAACACCTGTTAAACAAGCGTTGTATAAAGCATTACGTTCGGCATGTTCAAAAAAATCATATTTAGTCGGACGTTCCAAACGTTCGGGAACATCATCTTTAACTCCTCTGACGGGCCCGTTATAACCGGTGGCTCTGATTTCTTTATCGGGACCGACAATAACAGCACCTGTTTTTGTTGAAGGATCTTTTGACCACGAAGCAACCAAAAAAGCAAGCTCCATAAATCGTTTATTCCATTTATCCGAAAACATGATTTTTTCCTTAAAATCGCAAACAAAAAAAATTGTAGATTATTTTAGCTAATAATACCTAAAGCTCTTGACTTTTGATAAAAAAAGTCTCACTTTATCAACAGTTTTTATTTTAATTTTATTTAATAAAGGAATGTTTTATGAGTGCAATTATAGATATTCATGCGCGTGAAATTTTAGATTCGCGCGGTAACCCGACGGTTGAAGCAGATGTTGTTTTACAAAGCGGTGCTTTCGGAAGAGCTGCTGTTCCGAGCGGTGCTTCAACAGGTGTTCATGAAGCTGTAGAGCTCCGTGACGGTGATAAAAAGCGTTATATGGGAAAAGGTGTTGAAAAAGCCGTTAATCACGTTAATGATGAAATTTATGACGCTTTGGCAGGTTTGGATGCTGATGACCAAATTGCTATTGATGAAGAAATGATTGCTTTAGACGGCACGGAAAATAAAGGAAAACTCGGTGCAAACGCTATTTTATCCGTTTCACTTGCAGTTGCCAAAGCAATGGCAGAAGAAGCAGGTCTTCCGCTTTATCGTTATTTGGGCGGTACAATGGCAAGAACGCTTCCGGTGCCGATGATGAATATTTTAAACGGCGGTAAACATGCTGACAACCCGATTGATATTCAGGAATTTATGATTGCGCCGATCGGAGCTCCTTCTGTTAAAGAGGCAATTCGCTGGGGTGCTGAAATTTTTCACACATTAAAGAAAAACTTAAAAGCTGCCGGTCAAAACACAAACGTCGGTGATGAAGGCGGTTTTGCACCGAACTTAAAAACGGCCGAAGAAGCTTTAACTTTTATTGTTAAAGCCATTTCAGATGCCGGATATAAACCGGGCGAGGATGTTTATATTGCGCTTGATGCGGCATCTTCCGAATTTTTTGAAAACGGTAAATATGAAATGAAGGGTGAAGGCAAATCTTACACATCAAAACAAATGGTTGAATATTATAAAGGTTTGTGTGATAAATTCCCGATTTTCTCAATTGAAGACGGTATGGCCGAAGATGATTGGGAAGGTTGGAAAATGTTGACAGACACATTAGGCTCACGTATTCAGCTTGTCGGTGATGATTTGTTTGTAACAAACCCGAAACGCTTGGCAATGGGTATTGAAAAAGGTGTGGCTAACTCGATTTTGATTAAAGTTAACCAAATCGGCACTTTAACCGAAACAATGCGTGCTGTTGAGCTTGCACAAAGAAATAAATATACGGCTGTTTTATCGCACCGTTCCGGTGAAACGGAAGATTCAACAATTGCGGATATTGCTGTTGCAACAAACTGCGGTCAAATCAAAACAGGTTCGATGTCAAGAACGGACCGTATGGCAAAATATAATCAACTTATTCGTATTGAAGAAGAATTGGATGATATGGCAATTTACGCCGGTCGCTCGATTTTGAAAAAATAAATTAATAAATATTAACGATAAGAAATGTTGCAGATTTATATTTGCAACATTTCTTTTATAAAAAAACCGCCTTTTAAGAGGCGGTGTAAGATTATTCGATAAAATATTCTATAAAATCAGCAGGCGCTTTATTTGCGTAACGGATAACAAGATGTTTAATAACTTTGTTTGAATATTTATTCAAGATACAAACAAGTATTTCATCTTCAAAATCAACAGGTGTTTTGCAAACAATTGTTGCAACAAACGTCGGGATCCGGTCAGGTTCTCGATAACCTCTCGGATAACGAGCAATATAAATATTGTCATTTTCGTTAGGGGTAATTTTTGCTAAACGTTTATCAAAGTTCGAGATAAAATCCTTAATATAGTTATAATAAGGAAGTTGCCTCAAATAAGAGGATTCTTCGTAGCTAAAAAGCCCGCAATAAACATAAGCTTCTTCACAAAAGAAGATGCCATCATCATAGGAAAGTTTGAGCTGTTCCAAGATACGAACCCACGAAGTGGTTCTCGGATCAACAAAATTCTCACAATGCGAGGCATAAAAAGATTTCCAATTCGAAATACGTTGATGGATGAGCTGTAAAATATATTCCATAACAATAATATTTAAGATGATACAAATAATAAGCTTTTTTAATAGCCGCATATTAATTCAAAAAACTTAAAAGTCAAGAAAAACAAACTTATAGGTCTTTTTTAGATTTTAATTGTCCGCAGGCAGCTAAAATGTCTTGTCCTCTTGCCACTCTGACGGGGCAGGCAAAACCGGCTTTATTTAAAAGCTCGGCAAATTTTTTGATATTTTCAGGTTTACTCGGCTTAAATTCACAGCCCGGCCACGGATTAAAAGGTATTAAATTGAATGTGGCGCGGATTTTATTTTGTTTTAAAATACGAATAAGCTCTTGAGCGTTTTCTAAGGAGTCGTTAACACCGTCGAGCATTAAATATTCAAAAGTAATGTAACGGCTGCCGTCTTTTTGTTGATATTGTTTACAGGCATCTAAAATCTGTTCAATCGAATAAACTTTATTGATAGGCATTAATTTTGAGCGAATGTCATTATTCGGGGCATGAAGAGAAATGGCAAGACGGACGCCTGTTTGTTCCAAAACAGGATTAATTTCCGGCACAATGCCGCAAGTTGACATGGTAATTCTTCGTCTTGAAACAGCGATTCCATCCCCGTCAGATAAGATATTTAAGGCTTTAATAACATTTTCTTTATTTTGCAAAGGTTCACCCATACCCATAACGACAATGTTTGATAAATAACGTGTTTCATTGGTAGGGCTCGGCCACTCGCCGTAAGCATCGCGCGCAACCATAAATTGAGAAACGATTTCGCCTGCCGTTAAATTACGGGTTAATTTTTGAGATCCCGTATGGCAGAATTTACAGCCCATGGCACAGCCGACCTGAGTTGAAATACAAACGGCGCCGCGGTCGATTTCCGGGATATAAACCGTTTCGACACGCTCACCGTCAGAAAACTCTAAAAGCCATTTATGAGTTTTATCTTGAGAGATTTGTTCGGTAATAATTTTCGGGCGCGTTAAAATAAAATTTTCATTCAGTTTTAAGCGTAAATCTTTAGATAAATTCGTCATTTCATCAAAAGACCGAACACCTTTAAAATAAAGCCATTGCCAAATTTGTTTGGCTCGGAAAGGTTTTTCGCCGATTGAGCTTAAAAAAGCCTGAATTTCTTCCTTTGATAAACCAATGATATCAATTTTAGGCATTATTTTTTACCGCATTTGGCGTTGATGGCCTTATAAGCCCGCGCAAACCCCTTCAAAGAATAAGTATCTTTTGTTTTTGTGCCGCGGGAAGATGTTCCTTCAACAAGCATACGCTCGCCTCGAAACATAGCTTTAACAAGTTTGGCATCATCCGTATCTTTTAATGTCCAGGCTTTATCTTCATCGGTAAAAAAGTTTGAAAAAGTTTCCTGGCCGATTTTAACCGTAAAAGGAGCACCGTCTTTAAAAGTATATCCCGCAACAAAATTAACAACGTCAAAACTTTTGTCTGAGGGTCTGTGGGTAACAACCGCGTAAATATCGCCTCTTTTAGTGTAATTACCTTCATCTTTTTTAGGGGTTGAGGCAATATAGCAAACAACACCGTTGCCTTCTTTAAAAGTATAAGCCGACCAATCATTATAATCACCGATAAGTTTTGGTGCTTCGGCGGCAAAAACATCAAAAGAACAAAGTAAAACACTCAAAAATAAAAGCTTTTTCATTTTACATACCTTTTTGTTAAAATCATTTAAAATATAGGTTGCATTCTAAAACAAAACTGTTAAAAGAAAGCAAACAATTGTAAAAAAAGGCTCTTAAAAAAATGATGAGACCGGAATATTTAGATGTGAAGCGGATTATAACCGACAAGAACATCTTAAAGCTTTTTGACGCCGTGCACGATTACGGCGGTGCGCTTCGATTCGTCGGCGGTGCGGTAAGAGACGCGCTTGCCGGAATTAAGGGATTTGAAATAGACCTCGCGACCGATTTAACACCGGATGAACTTGTTGAGGCTTGCACGGAAAAAGGCTTAAAAACAGTTTCTTTAGGACTTAAGTTTGCAAGAACGGGCGTTGTGATAAACAACCAAATTTTAGAGGTTTCTTCTTTACATAAAAATATGAAAGCCTCTTTAAAGGATTCGGATTTGTCTTTTACGGACGATTGGAATGCGGATGCTTCAATGCGCGATTTAACAATTAATGCCGTATATGCTGACGAAGAAGGAAATATTTTTGATTATTACAACGGAATTAATGATTTAGAAAAAGGAATTGTGCGTTTTATCGGTAATGCCGACGAAAAAATTAAAGAGCAGCCGATTCGAATTTTGCGTTTTTTCAGATTTTATTCGATTTTTTCAAAAACAAAGCCGGATTTAAAATCACTCAAAGCCTGTGTGGAAAATAAAGATTTATTGAAAACAATAGCGGTTGAAAAAATAAGAGAAGAATTTTTCAAAATATTAACAACCCAAAAAGCTTCAACCACCATTGAAATTATGAGCGAAAACGATATTCTTTCATTCATTTTTCCAAAAACAATAAATACGTTGGCGCTTGACAGGTTAAATAAAATTGTCGGTGCAAATAATCTTATTCCGGATTCTGTCAGAAGGCTTTTTGTTTTGTTTGAGCCGGACCCTGTTTTGGCTGATTCGTTGAGCTTAAGGTTACATTTAACAAAAACTCAGAAAAACAGGCTCGTGAACTTGTCAAAATTTGTGTTTAATCCGACGAAATACAACGATTTGTCTTATTTGAAAAAAGTAATTTTTTCACACTCAAAAGATTTTGCAAAAGATAAAATTTTAATTTCAATGGCTCAGAACGACATATTTGATGATAAACTTAATGAGTTATTTGAAAAAATTGATGAAATGAACGTTCCTCAATTTCCGATTAAAGGAAAAGATTTAATCGATCTCGGAATGATTAATTGCTCGCCGATAAAAGAAATTATGGGTCAGCTTAAAAGCGAATGGATAGATTCCGGTTTCAGCTTATCGGTTGATGATTTAAAGAAAAAAGCCAAACATCTGATTAAGTAAAAAATCAGAGAACAATTTTATAAGCAAAGAAAACAACAACCAAAATAAGGATTCGCGCAATATGGCGAAGCCAAACGCTTTTATCATATTCGGCAGAGCTGCGCCAAACACCCAACACTAAAATAATGCTGTAAAATGTTAAAAAAGCAAGCAAAGTGAAATATGAAATAGTTAAAAAGAGCATGGTGTTATCCATGTTTATAAAAGAAAAAACTTTTGAATAATACTCACCGAGTCTTAAGCCGTTTAAGCGATGAACAAGAAAAATACGAAACAGATACATGATAAAAGTAATTAAAGATACCCCCCAAACGCCGTATTTCCAAAACATTTGTCTTAATTCAAACTGTCCGTGTAAAATTTTTGCAAACATCGTTTTTCTCCTTTATTCCAGAAGTCTAAAACAATTTTATTAAAATTTTGTTATAAGGCGAATATAAGGTTTGTTGCCAAGCTGTTTTTGAACGTTTGCGATATAATCCGAAATTTCGGACCATTCGGACCATTTTTCAACAAAATCTTGAGCCGTTTGAACGGATTTTGAAAGTTGAACGGAAATGGTGTCATCAAGCAGTTTTTGCATAACCTCCGTTATTTTTTCAAAACGAATGTGAAGCTTATTTTCACTGTCAAAGAAAATAACATTGTTTTTCAAAAGATAATTAAATTCAATTAAATCAGCAACCCGATGCGGTTTGGAAAGAACGGGTTTTGCTTTCAAAAACAAGCTGACAATCCAAGAGGTATAAATTTGTTTTAGCTCAAAATCGTTATATAAGCCGAAAGTTTTGGCCACCTCTTGAATAAAAGCGATGGAAATCGTGTTGGCTTTATGTTCTTCAATGGTGTGAGCATACATACCGAGCGCATTTTTAAAGCTGTTGTCAGGACCGAGCGAATGACCATTTTCATGTCCGATAACAAAATGGTGGCGCATGCCGGCGTCATAATATTGATGAAATTCTGAAGCCACAAGAGTGTTAAGCAATTTTTTAGAGCGCTCTTCATCTGTTGAAAACCGAACCTGACGATGATAAACATTGCGCCGTCCGCCGCCGGTTTGAACGGATAATTTATCACCGTTCGGCAAGTTTTGAGCGGTTGTGATACCGCCGCGACACATGGCATAATCGCCTGTCAGAGCCATTAAATCGACATCAACCATCGTTTGCTTTGAATCTTTTTCAATCGTTTGTGTATACATCTCACGGTAAGGCATTAATTTTGCAAGATAAGGCAAAGTATCTTTTGATTTTAAGATAAGGTCGGTGCCTTTTTTGTTAACAAGACCGACACGACAGCCTAACGTATCTTTCGGATTGACTTTGATTTGATAATCTTCAATAAGCTGTTTTAAACGCGGATTCGAAAAAACACAGCCCGTAAATTCATCTTCATAGTTTTCGCGAGAAATCGTAAATTCAAAAGGACAGTTTTGAAGAACGGCCCAATGTTTGTCGGCAAGCATATCCATGTCTTCATTGTTTTGCAGGAAAGCTTGTGCCTGCCAAGAAAGAAAATCTTTAAATTGATGGTCGGTTGTGTAATGCGCGGCAACTTCCATTTCATTGGCCGCGTTTGAAAATTCTTTTTCAAAATACTCGGTATAGTCAATTGCTTTAAGAAGATGACCGTCTTTTCGAACCATAGTTCTGTTTGATAAGATTTTTCGAACTTCGTCAATATGCCCGGTTTCAAGCATTTGAATAAGGATGCTGCAAAACTCGTCCTGAGATAAGTCTTCGGGATAAAAATTTTTGCCGTCGGAAGAGTGAATACCTTTAAAAATTTCAATCGGTTTCGGGTCGATTCCGTTCAAACCGGCAACACCGTTAAAGCTCTTAAAGAGGGTATAAGCTTTTTGAGCATAAGACGACGTTTTTGAAGCTTCTTTTAAAGCTTTTTTGATTTTTTTATTAAGAGGATGATCTTGTTCCAAAGCAACGTCGTTAACGATTTTTGCGGCATTAAGCAAATGTTCGAAGGCTTTTTTATCGTTCTCGCCAAGATTTTGAAAAGCCTCAAAATCAGGTCCGATAAGTTCAATATCACGCATTTGATTTTGAATGATATCATCAAGTTGTTCTTCAGTTAAATTAAGTTCATAACCGTCAATTTGCATGGTTAATCTCCAAAAGACGAATAGAAGGTTTAAGAGAAAAATCTTCGGCAACACGTAAAATATCGGAATGTTTAAAATTTTTATCGCCGAAAACAAAAACAATCAGATTTCGAGGCGTTAGAATTTGAGAAAACTCTTCTTGAGACGAAGAACAGGAAATTTTATCTAAAGGGATATCCTGATGATTTGAAGAAAAATAATTTTCCAAAAAAAGAACATCGCTTGAAGAGCAATCGACAATAAAAATCTGTTCATAAGAGTTTTTTTTGATAAAAGAAAAAACGTTTTTTAAGTAGGAAGATTTCGGGTTGTTTTCAATAAAAACAATACGAGGCGATTTGTCTTGAGAAACAACGCTTTGAAAAACGACGGAATACAAAATCAAAGGTTTCGGCGAAGACATTTTAAGAGAAACGCTCGGCTTTTCCTGAAGCTGTTGCAGACGTAAAATATTTGTCGCAACAACAAAAAAAAGGCAGAAAACCAAGACAATTCGCGCAAATAACTTTTTATAAAATTCTCTGTTATTGTTTAATTCCATTTAAAAACCTCTTGAAAGCTAATTTAATCGATTTAACGATTCGATAAAAGAAAACTCTCAAAAAAATCCACAAACGAAAAAAGCTTTTTATTTTTGAAAATATTGACATACCAAAGAGTTGGTGTTAAAGAAGGTTAAAAATAAAACAAAGGCAAAGAAAATGACAAAAAGAAACGGAATAAAAATTTATGAACCGCAAGATTTTGAGGGTATGCGAAAAGCGGGAAAGCTTGCCGCCGAATGTTTGGATTTTATAACACCGTATGTGGTGCCCGGCGTAACAACGGGCGAGCTTGATGATTTGTGTCATAAGTTTATTGTTGAAAGAGGCGCGATTCCGGCCTGTTTGGGTTATCACGGATATCCGAAAACGGTTTGTATTTCAACAAACCATATCATTTGCCACGGGATTCCGGACAGCACACATCGTCTGATTGACGGAGATATAACAAACATTGATGTAACGGTGATTGTTGACGGGTGGCACGGCGATACAAGCCGGATGTATTATGTCGGAAACCCGAAAATTAAAGCCAAACGCTTGTGTGATGTGACATACGAATGTTTGATGCGCGGTATTGATGTGGTTAAACCGGGGGCGCATTTCGGCGACATCGGCGCGGTGATTGAGGAATATGCGCACCATTACGGATATTCGGTTGTTGATATGTTTTGCGGGCACGGATTGGGCCGAGTTTTTCACGACGAGCCGAATGTGATGCATTGCGGTGTTAAAGGAACGGGACCGGTGATGGAAGAAGGTATGTTCTTTACAATTGAGCCGATGATTAATATCGGTAAAAAAGACGGTTTGATTTTAGCAAACGGATGGACGGCCGTAACGCGCGATAAGAGTTTATCGGCACAATTTGAACATTCTCTCGGTGTAACAAAAGACGGGTGCGAAGTTTTCACATATTCTTTGAAGGGGCTTGATAAACCGCCCTATAAGTAGTAAAATTTCATTGTCAAAACACAAGAACTTAAGTATACTAATAATGTCTTTTATTTAAATTAGCGGAGAAAAAAATGAAAAAATTACTTCTTATGTTGTTTGCTTTGTGTTTTGCAAACGTTTCTCAAGCACAATTCGGTGGTGGCTTTGAAGGACCATCCGGTGTCGCCAAAAATTTAATGACCGTGAAACAGGCGTTAACTTTACGCGATAATAGCAGAGTTGCTCTAAAAGGCCATATTATAAACAGCTTAGGTGATGAAAAATATACTTTCTCGGACGGAACGGCTGAGGTTATGATTGAAATAGATGATGAGGATTGGGCAGGAAGAAAAGTAACGCCCGATACAACGATAGAAATTTACGGCGAACTTGATAAAGAAATGTTTGAACCAACGAAGATTGATGTGGATTCGTTTACCGTTCAATAGTTTGGAAATATTTACGAGCAAAAAACCACCCTTTCAAGGGTGGTTTTTTATGGTCGGGCACACCACCCCTAAATCAGAAAAAAGATACCGATTTTTCTAAACGTAAAAATTACTTTGAATTTTATTTGCCATTTTTGAGAAAAGGTGCTACAAATAAGCCAAGATGAAAAAATTAGTTTTTTTACATGGCTCTGGCTCAGATAAAAATGCCTACAGTGATTTAATGTATAAAATCGCGAGGTTCTTCAATGCCAATTTAATCACTTTTAATGCCCCTTTCAAACATCCTGATAAAATTAATAAATATAAATGGTTTAATAAATTTGAAAATGATGGACGACGTGACGCTGTTGCAGAGGAATACAAATATTCGCTACAGTATATAAAGGAACAATTAGGTAATTTACATACAAAACCAGAGAACATAATTCTTATCGGGCATTCTCAAGGCGGCGGAATGGCTGTGCATATAGGATTAGAAATGGAATTATCCGCTGTTATTAGTATAAATGGAGATTTACCTTATAATGTTTTATACAAAAAAGTAACGAAAACTCCTATTTATTGGCTAGAAGGCGCAAAAGATACCTATATTGATGTTAAACGAAAAAAATCATATAACCAGATTTCAAATAACAACAATTTTCATCTTTTGATGCTAGAAAATAGTACTCATAATGATTTTGAAAATGACTTCTTAAAAATTCTCAATGATG
>JAEEGL013178585.1_pt1 | contig 23866 bp, 20 predicted proteins | sample 9134231 | NCBI WGS metagenome assembly JAEEGL01 (sample SAMN16246548, study PRJNA631951) | gut metagenome | biome: gut microbiome; feature: rumen; material: fiber-attached | host: Bos | place: Iran: Karaj | collected 2018-10 | reverse complement strand
GCGAGATCATCGGCGGCAGCGAGCGTGAGGCTTCGCTCGAGAAGCTGAACAACCGCATCGCCGAGCTGCATATGGACACGAAGAACCTGTGGTGGTACATCGACACCAGGCGTTTCGGCACCTGCCCGCACAGCGGCTTCGGCCTCGGCTTCGAGCGCCTGCTGCTCTTCGTGACCGGCATGAGCAACATCCGCGACGTCATCCCGTTCCCGAGGACGCCGAAGACCGCGGAGTTTTAAACCGAAAATCCTTAAACGTAAACGCATTATGTTGATAATCGGCATCGCCGGCGGCTCCGGCTCCGGCAAAACCACGGTGGTCCGGGAAATCCAGCGCAGGATGAAGCCCCATGAGAATATCGTGGTCATCCCGCAGGACTCCTATTACAAGGACCAGGGTCATCTCCCGATGGAGGAGCGGCAGGCGCTGAACTTCGACCATCCCGACTCGATTGACTGGAAGCTGCTCGTTGACCAGCTCCGGGAACTCAAAAGCGGGAATGCCATCGACCAGCCCACCTATTCTTACCTTACGTGTACCCGCCAGCCTGAGACCGTGCACGTCGAGCCGGCCGACATCATCATCGTCGAGGGCATCCTCATCTTCACCTGCAAGAAGCTGATGGACGAACTCGACATCAAGGTGTTTGTCGACGCGGACGACGACGACCGGCTGATGCGCGTCATCACGCGCGACATCGTCGAGCGCGGCAAGAACGTGGAGTGGGTCATCGACCGCTATACCAAGACGGTCAAGTCGATGTACCTGCAGTTCATCGCGCCGAGCAAGCGCTATGCCGATATCATTGTGCCGCAAGGCGGACATAACAAAGTGGCTATCAACCTGTTGCTGGCTGGCATCAAGAAGATGGCCCGTGAACGCGAAACGGAGTAATCGATGAAGTTGTGGGGCGGCAGACATAAGGAAGACCGGGTCGGTTTTTACACGACCCTGGTGTTCCATTTGGCCGTCCTGATCGTGCTGTTGCTGGTCTCGATCGGCCACGTGGCTTCAGTCGAGAACACCTTCGTGCTCGATTTTACGAAGCAGGAGGAACTCGAGAAGCTGCAGAAGGAGATCGAGCTGAAGGAAGAGGTGGCACGCAACCTGGAGGACCAGCTGGCGCGCCAGCCCCGGCAGCAGATCCGCAACGTGGCGGTCGACGCGGGCAGCAAGCTCAAGGACGACCGCTTCAAGAACCCGTCCGAAGTCTACGATGAGGCGCGCGAGCTGCAGCGCAAGCTCGACGCGTCGAAGCGCGACGCGCTGGCTCAGAAGGCGGCCGAAGAGGCCGTCGACCTGAACAAGCCGGAGCAGCAGCAGGAATCCGATGAGGCCGCACCGGCCTACAAGGGCCCGTCCGTCATCTCGTATGAGCTGGAGGGACGCAAGGCCCTGAGCCTGCCCGTACCGGCCTACAAGGGCTACGGCGCGGGAGACGTGCTGGTCGACATTGAGGTGAATCCGGCGGGCCGGGTGACGTCGGCGCGGGTTCGCGCCAACGGCTCCACGGCCGACGCTTCGCTCCATTCCTTCGCCGTCGAGGCGGCCCGGCGCTCCCGTTTCTCGGCGTCGTCAGACGCCGCCAAATCCCAGCCGGGATGGATCCTATACCGATTTATTGCGCAATAATCAACCTGACCTATCTACCTAAACCCCAGTTCAATGAAACCTGAAATCGAAGCCGCTATTGATAGCATCAATGTAACGATGAATGCCGGTGGTATGAATACCATCAATATCGTCCTTGCTTTCGTGATGTACGGCGTAGCCCTCGGCATCAAGCCGCATATGTTTGTCGACGTTTTCAAGAAACCCAAATCCGTGATTCTCGGCGTGTGTTGCCAATTGGTCCTGCTGCCGCTGCTGACGTTCCTGTTGGCCCTCCTGCTGGACACCATCGGCTGGGTTTCGTGGACGATGGCGCTGGGTATGATTCTCGTCGCTTCCTGCCCGGGCGGCAATATCTCGAATTTCATCAGTTCGCTCGCGAAGGCGAACATTGAGCTGTCGGTGTGCCTGACGGCCATCAGCACGGCCTTGGCCGTCTTTATGACGCCGTTCAATTTCTGGCTTTACGGCAACCTCTTCCTGAAGTTCGCTTCGGTGCACAATGAGGTTCCGTACCTGGTGATTCCGTTGTGGGATGTGTTCAAGACCATCTTCATCCTGCTGGGTATTCCCTTGACGCTGGGCATCCTGACCTCGCACTATCTGCCGAAGGTGGCCGAGAAGCTGAAGAAGCCGTTCCAGTATGTGAGCGTCGTGTTCTTCCTGGCAATGGTGGTGCTTTCGTTCATGGGCAACCTCGACGCGTTCCTCAAGAGCATCAAATACATCTTCGTCATCGTGCTGATCCACAACCTGCTGGCCCTGGGTACGGGCTTCAGTACGGGCTCCATCTTCCGGGTGCCGCGCCGCGACCGCCGTACGCTGACCATCGAGACGGGCATCCAGAATTCCGGACTCGGCCTGGTGCTGCTGCTCGGCACGCAGATCTTCGCCGCCCTTCCGCCGCACGGCGGCATGTTGGTCATCACCGCATGGTGGGGCGTCTGGCATATCATCTCCGGCCTCACCGTCGCAGCCCTCTTCAACCGTTCGAAGAAGCCGCTCGATGAGACGGTTTCCTTATAGTCCCGCGTTATGAAAAAACTGTCACTTTTGGCACTTGCAGCCGTGATGATGCTGGCTGCAGCCTGCGGGAGCCGGGAGGCACAGCCCGCTGAGAAGAGTGCGCTCGAAGTCATCAAGGCGCGCACGAGCATCCGGAGTTTCACGGGTGAGAAGCTGACGGAAGAACAGATCCATACGCTGCTCGACGCCGCGATGGCGGCGCCGACCGCCGCCGACATCCGCCCCTGGCGGTTTGTCGTCATTACCGACGATGAGGTGAAGTCCGGGCTCTACAGCGGTGCGCAGCACAAGCATATGGTGGAGACGGCTGGTGCCGTGATCGTCGTCTGTGGCGAGACAATTCGTAAGGCGCTTCCCCACGATGCCCAGGAAGGGGCGGAGCCTACGGCTGTGCCGAACAGGTACTGGTATGAGGACTGCTCTGCCGCCACGCAGAATCTCCTCCTGGCCGCCACGGCCCTTGACCTTGGCGCCGTCTGGCTTTCCTGCTATCCGAGCGACCGCATCGTAACGCGCATCAGCGCCTATCTGGGCCTCCCCGAGACGGTTCTCCCCCTGGCCATCGTCCCCGTCGGCTACCCCGCCGAGAACCCCGAGCCCAAAGACAAGTGGAATCCCGACAATATCCACTACAACAAGTGGTAATCTTGTAGAGAAACGATTTCTGCAGGGATAACAACGGCGACAGTACCGACTCGGCCATGATTGCGACGCTGGACTTTCTGGAGAAACGTTTCGAAACGTTTAACACGCTTTGTTTTGACGGGGCGCTGCCGCCCGTGCCCATCCGGCTCAGCCGGGCGGTGCGTACGCTGGGGGCCTGCACCTACCGGAAACGTCGTCGCCTGTTCGGGCCGACGGAGTACGAAGGCTTCGTGCTCCGCATCAGCACGCGCTACGACCTCCCCGAGGCCGAACTGGAAGACATTCTCCTGCACGAGATGATCCACTACGAGATCCTGGTGAACCGGCGAAAGGATACTTCGACCCACGGACGGCTGTTCCGGGCCCGGATGAAGGAAATCAACGAGCGCTTCGGCCGCCATATCACGGTCTCTCACCGGGCCTCATCCCTGCCGCCCGCCTCTGAGACCGCCGCGGCGCCCACCTTGCGCATGGTCGCCCGGGTCCGTCTCAAGGACGGTCGGGAAGGTGTGAAGGTCCTTCCGCGCATCGAGGCGCGTTGGAAAGCCTACCGCCGCACCCTGCTCCGGAGCGGCGAGGTCGAGTCGGTCGAACTCTACCTGACCGACGATCCCTGGTTCAGCCGCTTCCCGAAATCCTCGGCTTTCAATGTCTTTTTCCCGTCCGACCCCGATTTTGCCTCCCATTTCCGGGACAGCGAGCGCCAGAAATGAGTAACTTCGCAATACTATGAAAAACATCTTCTCCTTCTTCGCGGCAACCGGGATGGTTGCGCTGCTCCTGCTCTCGGGTTGCGGAAAGCAGGCCGCGCCGCAGGCCCCGGTCTTCGTCAAGGACGACGTCGGCATCGTGCGCCGCGTCAATCCCGACGAAAAGAATGTCTATCTGGTCTTCACGGCCCATTACAGCGAGAATGACAGCGGATACTTCGAGAATTTCGACGGGGTCGTTCCCGTACTCAACACCCTGAAGGAGAAGGGCGTGAAAGGCTCGTTCTTCCCGACGGGCGTCTGCTTCGCGCAGCCGCGGTACGAGGAGCCCATCCGCCGGATCATCGACGAGGGACACTACCTCTCCGCGCACTCCTATGCCCATCTGGTGCTCTGCGAGAATGGCCGCACGCTGGTCAGCGCCGACTCGCTGGCCCGAGACTTCGCGCTGATGGAGGCGCAGCTGGAGCGCTTCGGCCTGGAGAAGAAGCAATATTACTGGATGATCCCGCCCTACGAGAGCTGCAACATCGAATCGCGCGAGAATATGGAGGCCCTGGGCTACAAGCTGCTCAACCCCTCCGAAGGACCGATCTTCGACCTGGACTGGACAACGCCCGACATGAAGGCCTACAAGACCATCGACCAGATGCTCGCCCGCCTCTGGGAGATCGAGGAGAGTGAAGGCCTGAACGGCATCATCCTGCTCATCCACGCGATGAACTATCCTGAAAAGCAGGACGTCGAGCGCCCCTACAACCACCTTGGCGAAATCATCGATACCCTGCAACAGCGCGGCTACAGCTTCCGTACCTTTAAAGACGTCATCGCAGCAGAGTAGCGAAGCTTCGGGCTCCAGCGGCGGGACGATTGTCAGATAAATCGTTGCATCCATTCTGGTTCAGCAGACATAATAAATTGATTGTGAGCGGCTTGAGAAGCGGTTGCCGGAGGCCGTTTGTCAGGTCGAATGATGCCTGGGGGATAGGAATAAAGGAGATTGTTCCGTACCTTTGTAAATGAATGGAGCGGATAATCTTTATCGGTATGCTGGCGTTATGCACTTTGTCCCTGGTCTCGTGCAGAGGACAGAACGAGCGTCTCTCCCGTGAGCGGGCGGAGGTATGCTATGAGGAGGGTGTGCGCCAACATGCCAATGGAAACTACCTGGAAGCCATCCTGTCGCTCGCGGAAGCAGAAAAGTGCGTGCGGCGCTCCGGCGATGCGGCATTCAAGGCCGCTCTCTATCAGGAAATGGCCGCAGCCTGCACGGCTGCCGGCACCTTTGAAGACGGTGTACGCTATGCCGATTCCGCTGAAACCTATGCACTTTGTATCGGCGACACATGTTTGGTCGATAATGCACGTAGCAAGAAAGCGCAGGCGCAGGAATTCCTGTACGGCAGCCGTGTAAACCGCCAGCCCGTCTTGCAGGCGCAGCGGAAGCTACTCGAAGAGCAGAATGCCCGTCTGGCGAAGCAGGAAAGCCGGCAGCGGCTGACCTTTGCGGCCGTCATCCTCGCTTTGCTGGTGCTGCTGGCCTTGTTGTTCCTTTTCTTCCGGCGCCGCAACCGCGTCCTGATACTGGAGCGGGAATCCCTCCGTGAGACTTGCCGTGCGCTGACCGCACGTATCCCGGCACCGCAAGACCCGCAGGAAGCCCTGCGGAACCAGTACGCCGAACTCTGCCGGAAGCACCAGCTCGACCGTATCTCCGATACACTCTTCTACACGCTGGAGGATGATACACGCCTCTACAAGGAGTTGAAAAAGACACTCAAGGATATCCGCCTGGATGCAGAAAGCCAGCAGGCGTTCGAGGAAATGATCGATTCGTCGCTCGACGGCGCTTTGTCGCATTTCCGTGAAACATTCCCGGGACGGAAGCCCTCATTCTATCAGTTCGCGAGTTACCTGTTCGCCGGTTTTGATGCGGCCACCATCAGCACGCTCCTGTACGATATGGCCAAGGATCGCATCTATGTGAAGAAGTACCAGCTCAAACAGCTGATTGCCAAGACAGAAACCCCCTATCGGGAACAATTCTTATCTTTGATACGATGAAGAAGTCATTATTGGGAATACGATGGATCCCGGCGGTTCTGGCCCTGCTCTTCTATGGGTGCGTCCAGGAACGGGTGGAGACCGTTTCGGTCGATTTCGATGCCACGGAGCAGGATTTCGAGGCACTCGTGGCGTCCATCGAGCTAATGCCGCTTGAACGGGACCGGACTTTGCGGATGGGCTACGCGCCAAGCCTTTATAAGGAAGGCGACAACTGGTTCCTTGCGCAGCAGGACGTGATGACGGACCCGGACTTCCGCAATTGGAAGGTGTACCGTTATGATGGCGAAGGCCATTTCCGGAATGCCATCGGACGGAAAGGCGACCGCCTCGACGAGATTTTCCGAATTGACAACCTGCAGTTCCGCGACGGGAAGCTCGTGGTATTCTCGCTGGAGCCGGCCGGAGGAGGAGAGAAGGCGATCACCTTTGATTATGAAGGAAATGTGCTGAACGCACAGCATTTCGAATTTGCCGGCAGCGCATCGCTTCTGGTGGAGGGAGGCGTGCTGACCTACTACGGACACGGTGACCGCCATGGCCGCGAAGGCCGGCTGATGTTCTTCTCCGAAGAGGGCCTGCCGCGCCAGTCGTTCCTCACAGAGCGTACGGCAGCCTTGAAGTTCCAGTCCAATGCCGACGTGCTCTGTCCTGTGAAGGACGGGGTGGTGGTGCTGGATACGTACAGTGACACACTCTGGCTTTACAAAAAAGGGAACCTGAAGCCGGCCGTTGCCTTTGACACGGGTTCCTATGCGGTTGACGACGACTTCTTCTCACTGAATATGCGGGAGTGCGCCGCGCGACTGTTCCCCGGGCCATACGCGATGATCCATCGCTACATCACGAGCAATGCGGCACGGATGATCGAGTATTCCGTGCAGTCGGCCGACCGGAAGCGATACTGTCTTTACGGGTTAGACCAGGGAAAGGGCTGGCGCTGGTTCCGGGCCGGTGCGCCTTTTGCCGGGTCAATCCGGCTGCTGGAAGGCCGCCAGGCCTACTGCCTGCTGGAGCCGATCGAACTCTCCGAAATAAGCGATTCCCTCCGTGCGCGGATTGCCAATTCCGGGGTTCTGGCGGAGATTACGCCTGAAGACAATTATGTGATTGTCCGAATCACGTTCACTGAGCCAAATTGACGACGATGAAAAAGAATCTTTTACTCACGGTTTTGTGCATCGGGCTCCTGCTGTCTGCGGAGGCGGCGGAGCGCGTGCGGGTCAGTTGCGACCGGTCGCTGTATGCGGCCGGGGAGACGGTGTGGATGCGGGCGTGGGTGCAGGAGGAGGCGCCGGAGGCCGCTGTGGCGCCGACGAGCAGGTTCCTCTATGTCGAGCTGCTGCGCGACGGGGTCGGCGGCGTGGAGAAGCGTGTGAAGCTGAAGGAGCGGAGCGGGATGTTCTTCGGACAGCTGGAGCTGCCGGAAGACCTGGAGAGCGGCTGGTACACGCTGCGCGCCTATACGCGGGCGCAGAAAGACTGGCCGGCCGAGGCGCTGTTCCATACGCGGCTGCTGATCCGGGGCGTCGGTCCGGTGCCTGGAATCTATGCCGACAAGCCGGATGACAGGAAAGCGGATGACATCCGGGTCGCACTGACGGCCGAAGCCGACGGCCGACTGACTGTCACGCTGACCGACGCGGACGGACAGCCCGTTCCGGGCAATTTCTCGCTATCGGCAGTCCGCGGTCGCTATGCGGACTTCGACTTTCAGTCGGCGTCCGCTTTGTCGGAAGCCGCCGCTTCCTTGCCGGAAGGCGACCGGGAATATACACAGGAAGTGGACTTCCGCGTCAAGAGCGTCCGCAACCGCCTGCCGGAGCAGTACGGCGTGGCCATCATGTCGCAAGACATTGGCTATTACTATTCGACCGATGTGCCCGGTGACCGCGCGATCAAGGGGGAGGAGGGGCAGTCGTTCCGCATTCCCGACCTCGACTATCCCGAAGAGACGCTGTTTACGGTCAATGTCACGGGCTCGAAGTTCCTCTACCCTGCAATGGAGAACGATGAGGCAGCATTCGCTGCTCCTTTCGACTATGGCCCGACTTACCCCGTGCGAGAGGTGATCCGCGACACGGCCGTCATCCGCGAGCGCTTCACGGGAACCGTCGCCCCCGCGGCGAATGCCGACACCATTGTGGCAGCTCGCGTCTCTGCCGAGCGCAAGCCTGCCTTCTACAAACCTTCACGGTTGGTAGGTCCTTTCTCAAATGTCTTTGACTGGCGGCAGGTCAAGTTGCGCGAAGAACTCCAGAAGTGGGACGATATGGACCTGATGGCCTATATCGCCGCCCATTTCTGCGGGCTGATTACAACCTATGGACAAGATGGTCTTCGCGTCGGCCGCACAATGTACACCACGCGAGGCAGCACGATTACTGAACGGGTAGTCAGCCATGGTCAGACGAAAGTGAAAACAAGTGCCGGCTTTCGGCCCGTAGCCCTCTATATTGACGGGACAAAACAGCCCGATTGGGACGAGGCCGCGTCGATGACCGTCCGCGACGTTCAGAATCTATATGTCCTGCGTGGAACGGAAGCGGCGCTATACAACGATGTCGCCGTAGTCCTCCTTGAACTCAGGCACTTCGACGAGAAGATGCTGGAGGAGAAGAAGCGGGAACGGAAGAACACCATCGCCATCCTGCCGCTCGGCTGGCAGCAGCCGAAGGCCTTCGACGCTGCTCCGGCTGACAAGCCCGAGCGTCAGGGCACCCTCTACTGGAACCCCTGCGTCCGTACCGATGCCCAGGGACAGGCCGTTCTCACGCTGCCCGATCACCTTCGTGACCTCCCCGACGGCTTCTATCTTCGCCTTGAAGGCCAGGCCCTTGATGGCCGTCCCTTCTTTTTCGGCCAGGCGCTCCGCGAACCCCGATAGAAAATCGTTTTTCTACTAAAAAAATTAGGAGATAAGGAAAATTGTTGTATCTTTGCAGTGGGGTAGACCCGTAAGACAACCCGTTATGGAGAAACTCACTGCAAAAGAAGAAGAGATCCTGCGCCTGTTCTGGGCGAAAGGACCGATGTTCATACAAGACCTGGTGAAATATCTGCCGGAGCCGAAGCCGCACTATAATACGGTGGCCACGCAGGTGGGATTCCTGGAGGAGAAGGGCTATGTGAAGCGCGAAAAGTTCGCCAACGCCTACCGCTACCAGGCGGTGGTGAGCGAACACGATTTCGCGAGCCACGTCATCTCCGACACGGTCGAGCGGTTCTACGACAACTCGTACGCCAGTGTCGTCTCGCGCTTTGTCGCCGACGAAAAAATGGACCTTGAAGAGCTCAAGGCGCTGATCCGTCAAATTGAGGAGAACCGGAAATGAGCGCCTTTTTCGCATATCTGCTGAAGAGCACGCTGCTGCTCGCTGTCTTCTACACCTATTTCCTGTTGGTGATGCGCCGTTCGGAGCACTTTCGCTTCAATCGCTCGGTGTTGCTGGCCGGTAGTGCGCTGTGCCTGCTGCTGCCCCTCATCCGGGTCCGCGTGAGCGTGCCCACGGTGTATTCCGAGTGGCTGGAGCCGGCGGTGGTGGGGGGCGGGGCGGGAGCCCCGGCGCCCGCGGTGGCGGCGGCGACAGCCGCCGACCCGGCGGGTCTCCCCTGGCAGGTCATCCTCACGGGGCTCTACCTTGTTGGCGCTGCCCTGACGCTTGTCTTCTTTCTGCGCTCCTACGCCGGCATGTTCCGGATGCTGCGGCGCACGCCCGGCGAGCGCCGCGAGGGCTATACGCTCCACGTCGTGGAGCATGATATGCCCTCCTTCAGCTGGCTGCACCATATCGTGGTCAGCCGCGCAGACATCGAGCGCTATCCCGCCATCCTCACGCACGAGCAGGCGCACGTCCGTTGCGGCCATTCCCGCGACCTGCTGCTCTCCTCGGCCCTGACCGTCTTCCAGTGGTTCAATCCGCTGGTGTGGCTCTGCCGCAGCGAGCTCAAACTGCTCCACGAATACGAAGCCGACGACTTCGTTCTCGACCAAGGCATCGATGCAACACAATACCAATTGCTGCTCGTGAAGAAAGCCGTGGGGGAAAAGCGTTTCCTCCTGGCCAACGGCTTTAACCACGCCCAACTCAAAAACCGAATCACTATGATGCAGAAAACTTCCCGCGCAGCGTGGAAAAAGCTCTCCGCGCTGCTGCTCCTTCCCTTGCTGGCCGCCACGATCTTCCTTCTGGCAGAATGCAAATCCGGCTCCAACGAATCGCAGGCTGTCCAGGAACCCGCCGCTGAGGCGGTCGAAGCTGCTCCGGCCAATCCCGTCTATGAGGTGACCGTGACCGACGAGCCCGAAGAGGACGCCGTCGACTTCAGCCTTGTGGAGGTCAAGCCTGTCTTCCAGGACGGGGACATCAACTCCTTCCCGCTTTGGGTCAATAAGAAGCTGCGTTATCCCGAGGCAGCCAAGGATAAGAAGCTCGAGGGCCGTGTCACGCTCCAGTTTACCGTCGACACCGACGGCAGCGTCAAGGATGTCAAGGTGCTCAAAGGCGTCGATCCGATCCTCGACAGCGAGGCTGTCAAGGTCGTTTCCCAGTCTCCTAAGTGGACCCCGGCCATGCAGAACGGCAAGCCCGTGCGTGTCCACTATATTATCCCTGTCATCTTTAAACTCCAGTAGCCATGAAGGTGCCCGCTACGCTGCTGGCCGTGACGGCCGCCGCGCTGACGGCTTTCACGGCGGCGGCGCAGCCGGCGGATTCGCTGGCGCTCCTCCGCAAGGAGGCGCTAGCCGAGGCCCGCTACCTGAAGAGTATCTACAAGACCGACGCCGCCATCGAGCGGCTGTCGGGCTTTCTCAAGCCGGGTGCCATCGACGAGGAGATCCTCTCCGAACTGGCGGACTGCCATTTCGTCGCCGGCGACTACGAAACCGCCGCCGGCACTTACCAGCTGCTGTCGCTCCACGCGCCCCAGAACCTATACTACCGCATCCGCGAGATGCAGCTGGCATACCGGATGAAGGACTACGGCGCCAGCGCGCGCCTCGGGCGCGAGGTGCTGGCGATGGATTCCATCCCGGCCATCGCCGCCCTGACGGGCGACGCCTACAACCTGGCCGGAAGTCCCGACTCCGCCCTGGTCTGCTACCGCCAGGCCCTGGCGCTCAAGCCGATGAACGAGGCCGTCGTGAGCAAGGCGGCGAACATCCTGCTGGAGGCCAAGGAATATGAGGCCGTGCTGGACATGGCGGACGATTATCTGGCCCTTGACCCGGACAATCCGACGGTGTCGTCCATCCGCGGACTGGATTTCTTCCTGATGGGGGAATACGATTCGTCGCTGGTGGTTTTCAAGCGGCTGGAAGATATGGGGCAGGATACTTACCCGCTTCATTACTACCTGGGCCAGAGCTACCGCTACACGAATGTTCCGTATATGGCCGATCGGGAGCTGCGCGCCGCTTGGGCGCTCGACTCCTCCGACGCCAACCTGGCCTGGACCATCGCCGCCGTACAGGCCGAAATCCATTATCCCTACGACCGTAGCGTCAAGAAGTGGCTTGACAAGGCCAATGCCCTGGTCCAGCCCGATTCCTCCTTCCTCTCGAAGCTCCACCAGCAGTATGCCCTTGGCGAGGCCAAGGAAGGTCGCTACACCAAGGCCATCGAGCACTACGAGACGGCCTACCGCTACAACCCGTCCTTCATATCCGCCCTCTCCTCGATCGGCTACTGCTACGAGCTCCTCAAGGATTACAAAAAGGCGCTCACCTGGTACGAAAAGTACCTCGCCGTCGGCAAGCCCGGCACCTCCGGCTACAAATACGTCGAAAAGAGCATCGAATACGTCAAGGGCGAACTCTTCATGAAAGAAGAGTAGTCGTCCCCGCCCGACTTCACAAACTTCTCAATCGTTCGCTGCGAACAAGACAAAACTGATTGACTGTGCGGCTGCAACGGACGCAATTGATTATCAGGCGGTTATATAAACATATCCCCCTCCCGGAAGAGGGGGATATGTTTACGTAAGTCGCTGTGATACAAGTGTGTCCGTTGCAGGCGATGGTGACATAAGGGGAAGGGCGGCGGTAGAGGGAAGGCGGATTGTATTTACGTGATGGAAGAAGGGCGATGTTCGGGCGAAAATGATTACATTTGTTAGCATGAAACGGATGCTTTTTATTATAACGCTTCTGGCGGCTTTGTGGCTGGGGGCCACGCCGGCCGGGGCGCAGCCCGGGAAGGGCGTTTATCATATTGTGACGACGGTCTGCGAAGACGCCGCGACGGCCGTCACGGTCAATTACCATTGCGACGCGGCGCGGAGCTATGTCCTGTATACCAAGGACGAAGATACGGCCTTCGCTGAGGCTGTGCGGGTTGCACCGGTGTCTGAGCGGTGGAGCAGCAAGGGTATCGAGAATACGGCGAAGGCATCGACCTTCTATACGAAGCCGCGGTATGTCTGCTACGCGACGCTGGACGGGCTGGAGCCGGATACGCGGTACCGCTTCAAGATTGTGGCGGGCCGGACGGAGTCCGAGGTCCGGACGTTCCGGACCGCGGGGCGGAAGGGCAGCTGGAACTTCGTGGCCTTCACGGATTTCCAGCACCGTGAGAACCCCGTGACGCTGCCGCTGGTCGCGATGATGAAGGAGCTGGCCGGAGAGCCGGACCTGATGCTCTGCAGCGGTGACCATATCGACGTGGCGGGCAATGAATATGAGTGGACCCACCTGCTCGACAACGACACGTTCAAGAACTTCGTCTATGCCGCCTCGCCGGGCGACCACGCCTACTGGGCGTGCGACAAGACGAACGGCGGCTATCCGCAGTACGACCAGGCCTACACGTTCAACCGCCTGTTCCATTTCCCGCAAAACGGCGCTGCATCCAGCAAGAACACGTCATACTGGTTCCGCTACAACAACGTGCTGTTCGTGGCGCTCGACATGGACAATTCCGACATCTCCAGCGGCACCCGCTTCGCGGACGAGGTGCAGTGGTTTGAAAAGACGCTCGACAGCCTGCAGGGCACCTACCAGTACCTCGTGGTGTTCGAACACAAATCCATCTTCGGCTCCGAAATTGTCGATTCCAACGTGGCCCGCTGCCTTCGGCCGCAGTGGTTCCCCGTGTTCCGGAAGCACAAGGTGGACCTGGTCCTGAGCGGACACGACCACATCTACTCGCGCACCTTCGCCCTCGACGGCGACCAGCCGGCCGCCGATCAGAATCGGGGAACCTACTACCTCGACATGGGTTCCAGCGGCGACAAGCGCCGGCCGCTCGACAAGTCCCTGACGGAGAGCACCCGCCATGCGAAGGTGATCGACCTCAAGGAGACGGGCCAGAGCTGTGCCTGCAACATCGAGGTGGATGACAGGCGGATGAGGGTCACGGTGTATGACCAGGAGCGTCGCGTCGTCGACGCGTTCACCATCCCGGCCAAGCAGACGCCCCTGCCGGTTCGTGGCCTCGCCATCGAGGCCCCGAAGCCGGCCGGCCTCGACCGCTTCCTCACCTTCATCGAAGAAGAACTCGTCCCGGCTCACTTCAACCTGCTCATCCTCCGCGTGGACTGGAACTACGCCTACGAAACGCACCCCGAACTGCGCGATCCGAACCCGCTCACGCGGGCGGACGTCAAGCGCATCGTGGACCTGTGCCGCCGGCACGGCATCCGGCTGGTGCCGCAGATCAATCTGCTGGGCCACCAGTCCTGGGCCGAAACCACGCACGCCCTGCTGCGCGAATATCCCCAGTTCGACGAAACCCCGTCCATCAAGACCGCGGACTACGGGCCCTGGCCCAACGCGGACAGCCTCTACTGCAAGAGCTACTGCCCCCTGCACCCTGAGGTGCATGACGTCGTCTTCGCCGTGGTGGACGAAGTCTGCGATGCCTTCGAGGCGGATGCGTTCCACGCAGGTATGGATGAGGTTTTCTACATCGGTATGGACGAGTGCCCGCGCTGCAAGGACCACGACCACTCGGAGCTCTTTGCCGGCGAGGTGACGCTCATCCGCGACCTCCTGGCCGGGAAGGGCCGCCAGCTGATGATCTGGGGCGACCGCCTGCTCGACGGCCGCACCACCGGCCTGGGCGAGTGGGAGGCCAGCTACAACGACACCTGGCGGGCCATCGACATGATTCCCAAGGACGTGTTCATTTGCGACTGGCACTATGAGCGCGCCGATCTGAGCGCTGTCTACTTTGCGATGAAGGGCTTCGCCGTCGCGGAATGCGGCTACCGCGACCCGTCAATCTGCCTGCAGCAGATCGACGACATGCTCCGCTTCCGCCGCCAGGCCTCTCCCGAAACCGCCGCCCGTCTCCAGGGCTACATCCACACCATCTGGTCCGGTGCCGACCACTTCCTGAAGAGTTACTACGAACTGAAAGCGGAAACATCCGCGAAAGAAGCGAACCCCGAAGCACGGGACCGTGCCGGCGATGTCCGCGCCCTGCTGGCCGTCATCGAATTCTTTAGAAACGCAAATAACTGATAATCAGACACATACAAAATCCCTAAGAATAAATAGTCTAAGGGTCTTTGTAAAATACTGATATTCAATGCATTGCGAGCATGGGGATTAAGTTTTTTCCGTGCCGGAAATTTGCTATCTTTGTAAGAGAGGCCGAACTTTGTCATCGGAATCCAAAAACGATGCTTATGTCCAATCGATTTTCTCTTCTCCTCCTGCTGGCTGTATGGATGGCGTTCCCCGCACGAAGCGCCGCCCAGTCTTCGGTCGACAGCCGCTTTGATCAGTATTCCTGTCTTCTCTCGCCTGAAAAGGTGTATCTCCATACGGATCGCGAGATTTATAATATAGGTGATACGATCTGGTTTCGCGGCTATCTGGAGAACGTCGCCCCGCAGGCCGAATACGCACCCTGCAACTATCTCTATGTGGAACTCTTCTCCGCGCAGTGGGAACGGACCTTCCAGCTGTCGCGCCAGGAGATGACCCGTCTGCGGCATCGTGTCAAAGTCAAGCGGGGGAGCGACGGCGCTTTCATCGGCTACCTGCCCCTGACAGACGACCTGAACTCCGGCGTCGCGACAATCCGGGCATATAGCTACTGGATGCTCAACGGCGCCCCGCAATACCTCTTTACAAAGGATATCGAAATCCGCAATCCGATGAAAGACAAGTTCGTCTCGGACCTGTTGATCGCCGAATACACCGATCAACGCACCTACGACGAACTGGGCATCCGCAATCCGTTCCGCAAGGGACTCTCTTCCCGTGCCGGCAAGAAGGAAACGGACGTCGACCTGCAGTTTCTTCCCGAAAGCGGACGGTATCTGCCCGACCGCCGCAGTGTGCTGGCGGTCAAGGCTATAAACCAGGATGGCCTGGGCGTGCAAGTGTCGGGAACCATCCTCTCTTCCGACGGAAAAGCGCTCGCCTCCTTCAAGACCAATGACCTGGGCCTAGGGAAGGTGTCGCTGACGGTTCCGGCCGGGACCCGGCGCCTGAAAGCCGAAGCAGAGACGGCGCTCGAAAACTTTCGCTTCGAAGCCGACGTGCCGCTGCCCGAGTCAGCAGCCGTGGTCATCAGCGTCATCCCCGACGAAAAAGGCGTGTCGATCGCCGTGGCTGATGCGGGGCTGACGCTGCCTTCCTCGACGTATCTGGCGGTGTACGACCGGAGCGGTTTCGTGCTCCAGTCGCGCTACGCGGAAAGCCGGAAGGGGAAAAGGGTGAACTATACGGAACTGAACCCCGGCATCCATGTGGCCGCCGTTTTCGACGAGAACGGGCAGGTCTATGCCGAACGGCCGTTCTTCGTCTTTCCGGACGGTGCAGTTCGCGCCTCCGTGTCGCTCGACAACCCGCAGCCGGGCAAGCGCGAAAGAGTGACGGCGACCGTGAAACTCAGCGATGCGTCCGGCCGTCCCGTCAGCGGTGACTTTTCCCTGGCTGTTACGGACGAGGAATATGCTCCCGACAGCGAATCGGCGCATACCCTGGAGAGCTGGATGCTGCTGGGCAGCGAGCTGAAGGGGCTCGTGGAACAACCGCGCCGCTACTTTGACGCCGCACGGCCTCTTTCACAGCGCATTGCAGAGGTCGACCTGCTCCTGCTTTCGCAGGGCTGGCGCTACTATGACTTGTCGGCCATCCTCCAGAACAAGAACGCCAAGCCGCGTTTTGGAAAGGAATACACGCAGTCGTTGAGCGGCTATGTGAACGGCGTGCTGGGCAAGAGCCGGAGCGCGACGATCTGTTTCGCGGCCCCCAGCATCGGCTACACCCAGATTGCGGAGCTCGACTCAACGGCCTATTTCGCGCTGAACGGTCTCGATTTCCCCGAAGGCACGCAGTTCCTCGTCGGGGCGCAGGGCAACGGAAAAGTGTTCAAGAAATGGTATATGCCGATCCTGTATCCCGATTATTTCGCGTCGCCCTTCCAGCCGGTCCATTACCTGGCGTATGCCGGCTACACGCCCGAATACGGGGATCTGGCCCGCAGCAGCTACGCCGCGACCGACGGCTCCCTGCTCTATACCCTGGCGCCCACGCGCATTGAGGCTCCGCGCACGTTCCGCCTCTCGCCCTATCCGGACGATACGTTCAATCGCAACCAGTACCGCGACGAAAAGATGCTGCAGCCCTATGCCGACTATGACCTGCTGTCGTATGTTTATGGGACCTGTCCGGAATTGCGGCGCAGCGCGGGCGGGCGGATGGACCAGCGGATGCGCGGTGCCTCGGCGAACCACAGGATCGCCAATGTCTATGTCAATGGCGTGCCGTACGAACTGGATGATCTGCGGACCCTGCGGGTGGCGGACGTGCAGGCGTTTGTCTATATTGAAGGGGCGGGAGCGGCCAAGTACAATTTCGCGCAGGGAGAGTACGGCGTGGGGCATACGCCGCCCGCCATCCTGCTGGCGGTGCGTTATCCCGAGCGTTCGGCGGTCAATGTTACCGCGGAACATCCGCTCGGGTGGCAGCGTCCCGCACAATTTTACGCGCCGAAATATGAAAGTGCCGCCTCGAGAAAACGCTATGAGCCGATGCGCCCGACGCTGCACTGGGAGCCGGAACTCCGTCTCGTGAACGGGCAGGCGCGGGTATCGTTCTACAGTTCCGATCACGCGGCGCCCTGGCGCTTCGTGCTGGAGGGAATCAGTGACGGCAATCGGCCGGTATCCGTTAACGTATTGATGAAAAACGGCCGATGAAAACGCTTCTTTCCTATATCATGGCCTGGGTGGTCCTGCTGCTTGCCGTCTCGTGCGGCAGCGGCGGTTCACAGGCCTCCCGTGCGCAGGAAGGGTTGGCGCAGGGGGAGCAGCAGATGGCCGATGGCAGGTACGATGAGGCCGTGCTCTCTCTGATGCAGGCCGGGGAGGATGCCGCCCGCATGCACGACGACGCCCTTCTGGGCCGGATCCTTCTCGCGCTTTCGGATGCCTATGCCAATACCTGTTTCTTCAGCGAGGCGCTTGCTTCGGCCGACAGTGCCGGCGTGATCTTTACGCGCCTGGCCGATTCCCGGATGGCCGGTGCGGCACAGTACCGGAGGGCACGCGCCCGGGTCGGGCTGGAAGAAATCGCGGCGGCGGATTCCCTGTATACGATTTTGCTGGCGGAAAGGGACTTGCCGGAAGCGGATTTGCCCCGGATGCTTGCCGATGCGGCCCTGCTGTCCGTGCAGGAGCTTGACAATCCGGGCCGGGCGGTGCGGCTCTTCGAAGAGGCGCTGGCCCTGGCGGACGGGCTGGACAGTCCGGATCACTGGGGCGCCTATGCGTATGCATTGGCGTCCACGGGCGAGACGGCGCGCGCCGAGGTCGTTTTCAAGGAGATGGTCTCGTCCGGGTGGTCGGAAAGCCCTGCGTATCAGGCTTGGAAGAGCCGGACTCTTGCCTTGCGGGGCGATTACCGGCAGGCCTTCGACCTGCTCGACCAGGCCGCGCGGCGGCAGCGCAGCGGCCTGCTGCGGATTCTCCGCCAGTCGGTCGTCCGGGCCCAGCGCGATTATTATGCGCTGGAAAATGAGCGGATCAAAGCCCGCGACTTGTCGATGGGCATCATCGGCGGCCTGGTGCTGCTGCTCCTGCTGCTGTTGCTCGCAGCGGCCATCTTTTTGTTCCGCCGTCGCGACCGGAAGACCCGCTTCGAGCGGGAAGCCCTGCTCGACTGGGCGTCTTCGATGGAGAACCAGCGCGATGAGCTTTCGTTGTCGCAGGCCCGCCTGCGGTCCGATTATGCCAAACTGTATCAATCCTATTTCCAGAAAGTGGGCCGGATCAGCGAAATCGTGCAGAATTCTCCCGACCGGGAGCGGGGCGTGTATTATCAGCTCAGCCAGTTGATCAAGGATATCCGGCTCGACAAGCGGGGCCAGAAGCAGTTCGAGGCGATGATGAACCGCGACCTCGACGACGTGATGGCGCACTTCCGGGAGGATTTTCCTTCCTATCAGGAAGATACGTTCCGTTTTATGAGTTATGTCTTCGCGGGATTCGATGCCGCGACCATCCGCCTGCTGATGGAAATGGCCTCCGATGCGGCCGTCCATACCAAGAAGAGCGGAATCAAGAAGGCCATCCTTTCCTCGGATTCGCCGCACCGTGATCAATACCTGATGCTGTTATGAGACGCGGATCGTTCGCTTGCGGGTTTTTGGTAGGGTTGCTGCTCGGGCTGCCTTCGCTGCTATTTGCCCAAAGCTCCGCGTATCTCGACTGGCAGATGAAGCAACTGAACCGGACCCCGTCGGTGCGGTACGAGAAAGAAAAGTTGGAATGTATCCCAATCAACGATACAACGCTGTGCATTTATTCTTCAGACCGCTCATTCTTGTATCTGGGCTCGGGCACCGAGGCCAAATCCGGCCGGAGCGCCTTTGCCGACGGATACGGCATCGCCCGCTATGCTTCGCCCGGGGACGGGGCCGGGGCTTCGCAGGTGGAGTATTCCCTCTGCCACTGGAAGCGCGGTTCGCGTCATGGGGAAGGGCTGGTGCAGACACCTGACGGCACGATTCTCAAGGCGAAATGGAGCTGGGACCAGCTCAAGCGCGTCTCGGAAGAAGCGCCGTCTGAAGCCGAACTGGCGGAATTCAACCGCCGTCTTAACCGGCTGGAAGCCGTGATACGGCTGCTGGGCTGGAACCGGAAGTGAGGGTGACCGATACATTTTTCGCGCAAGGTCGCTATCTTTGTAGAAATATGTGGTTATGAAGAAATCGATCTTTGTCCTCCTGCTGCTGCTCGTGACGGGCGGCGTGTGCCGGGCGCAGCTTCCCGAGGGGAGCTGGTCGGGCGCCATTTCTGTACAAGGCACGAAGCTGACGCTGGTGTTCCGCTTCACCGAAGACGGTTGCAAATTGGATGTGCCCGACCAGGGCGCGCGCGACATCCCCGCCGAGGCGCGGCTGACGCCCCTCGGCGCGACTCACATCGACGTGGCGGCCATCGGCGCCTCCTTCGAAGGTTTTCGGATGGGCGACAAATTGATCGGTACCTTTACCCAGCACGGGGTGCAACTTCCGCTCACGCTCACGCCCGGCGCTGTGGCGCGGAACCGGCCGCAGACGCCGCAGCCGCCGTTCCCTTATGCGACGGAAGAGGTCAGTTTCGCGAACGGCGACGCCGTCCTTCGCGGGACGCTGACCCTGCCCGAAGGATGCAGCCGCACGACACCCGTGCTGCTGCTGGTCACGGGCAGCGGCCTGCAGAACCGCGACGAGGAGATGTTCGAGCACAAGCCCTTTGCCGTGATTGCCGATTTCCTGGCCCGCCAGGGCATCGCCACGCTGCGCTATGATGACCGCGGTTTCGGCGAGTCGACCGGCGACGTGGCCCTCTGCACCACGGAGGATTTGAAGGAAGATGCCGCCGCAGGCGTGGCGCTGCTGCGCACGCGGTTCGACCGCGTGGGCGTGCTGGGCCACAGCGACGGCGGCACCATCGCGCTGATGCTGGCCGCCGAAGGCAAGGCCGATTTCATCGTCTCGCTGGCCGGGATGGTGGTCTCGGGTGCCGAGACGCTGATCGACCAGAACCGCAGGGTGCTCCCGCAGGCGGGCGTCGATGCAGAGACGACGTCGCTTTACTGCAAGGCCCTGGAAGAGACCTTCGCCGCTGTGGCCGAGGGCCTTCCGTATCCGAAGCCCGCCGACTACAAACTGCCGGCAGCCCTGCAGCAGAATCTCCAGGCCGTCCAGGCACAGCTGAACATGCCGTACCTGCGCTACTTCGTGAAACTCGATGTTTCCCAACGCCTTGGCAAGGTCGCCTGCCCCGTGCTGGCACTGAACGGGACGCGCGACACGCAGGTCGATGCCGCCCGCAACCTCGGCGCCCTGAAGCAGGGCTTACCCGCCTCCACGCCGACCCGGATCGAGTCTTGCGAAGGCCTGAACCACCTCTTTCAGCACTGCACAACCGGCCTCTCGGACGAATACCCCGTCCTCGAAGAGACCTTCGCGCCCGAAGTCCTCGCCCTCCTTGCCACGTGGCTTCAAACCCTCCGCCCGTAACCGGCTCCGCCTTTTTACGGACCGCCTGCAACGGACACACTTGTAACACAGCGACTTACGCAAACATATCCCCCTCTTCCGGGAGGGGGATATGTTTGTATAACCGCCTGATAATCAATTGCGTCCGTTGCAGGCGCTAAACGCAGGCGTGGGTAGGCTAGCGGAGGCGGAGCCAGGCGAGAGCGGATTCGAGAGGGGTGGGGGTGGCGATGTCGGTGGCGATGGGATCGTCGCAGAAGAGCTCGCCGGTGCGGGCCATGTCGCAGCCCGTTGTCAGCACGAGTTTTGAGCCATCGGACATGCGAATCGGCGTATTGGCCGAAGCATATCCCGCTGTCGGCGCGCCGAACGTGCGCACATTCTCCAATCCCCTGAAACAAAGCAACAAAGCTTCGCCAGAACTGGCCGTCATGTCGTCCGTCAGGAGTGCGACCGGGCAGACAATCTGCGGCTGCGCCTCGACGTTGACGCACTGCAGGATGAATTCTTTGGTAATGGGCTGGGTGTACTTCCGGCTCTTGAAGCGCAGGATCGTGTCGTCGGGCAGGAAGCGGTGGACGGCGGCAATCATCGGATACATATTGCCGCCCGTGTTGCCCCGCAGGTCGATGACGGCGCCCGGCACCGTTTCCGGCAGGGCGTCGAGCACTGCGCTGACATAGCGCTGGTTCTCCTCATTGCTTTGTCCGCTGAATGCGGGGAGGGTGATCACGGCGATGCCGTCTTCCAGCAGTGCGACCGAAGGCGCCGTTTCGGCGTCTTCGACAGCCGAATGCTGCTGCTGTTCGACCGTCATGATGAAGGAGTGTTTGCCCCCGGCTACCTTCAAGGCCTGCCGGACCACCTCATAGGTCTCCTCCCGCGTCGCCGGCCTCTCCGCCAGCGCCACCCCCCTGGCCTTCTCCCACGCCTCCCCCTCAGCAAACAACCCGCTCTTATCCATCAACTTCACCGCCTTCCTGACATACTTCTCCTCCTCCGACTGGCACCCAGTCAGAACAACAACTGCAACAACCGCGACGAGCGCCATCCGCGCCGTTCCCAAAATATCTATTTTTTTCATGTGCATAAACGATTGAATAATCTCTTGCGCCATTCGCGCCTACAAAGATAATCAAATCTCGCCAACCTTCCCTTCGTCCACCTCCCGGCCACGTTTGGAGCCTCCAGCGTGGCCGGCAGCTGATTACTTCGGATCCGCTTCGCCGATATACTCGGATTATGCCATATAACCGGCGTATAACCTTCCCTTTGATTATATGATGGTTATATGAAGGTTATATGGATGTTCAGTTTTGCTTGAAGCGGAAGAGGAGTATGCTTGGGGGGCCTTGGCCCCAGTAATAACATCCGGTTAGAGTAAGCGGAAGGGGCCGGAGGCGGTGCGGCGGAGGGAGGTGAGGTAGGCGCCGGAGTTGAGGGCGAGGCCGAGGTCGCGGGCGAGGGAGCGGATGTAGGTGCCGCGGGAGCAGCGGATGCGGAACGTGGCGGCGGGACGGGTGCCGTCGGTGGTCGAGGACGTGTGGTAGTTGTGCACGTGCCGGACCACGTCGTCCACGACGTAGCCGTCGCCGGCCATCTCGTTGTGCAGCGTAAATCCCTCGAGGGCGATGTCGTAGATCTCGATGCGGTTGGTCTTCAGTTCTATCGGTTCGCCGCTGCGGGCATACTCGTAGGCTCGCAGGCCGTTCACGATCTTGGCCGAAAACACGGGCGGGACCTGGTCCTGCGGACCCAGGAACTGCGGGAGGACGGCCCGCACGGCCTCCTCGGTGATGTGTTCGTAGGGGAACAGCTGGTCGACCGGCTGCTCCAGGTCGAACGAAGGGGTCGTGGCGCCGAACTCCACGGTCGCCACGTACTCCTTCTCCGACGCCTGCAGTACCTCCGCAAGCTTGGTGGCCCGTCCGACGCACACCAGTAGCAAGCCCGTGGCGAGCGGGTCAAGTGTGCCGGCGTGGCCGACCTTCAGCTTGCGAAGGCCAAAGTGTTTCTGCAGGGTGAATTTACATTTGCGCACGAGGTCGGCGGAGGTCCAGCGGTAAGGCTTGTCCAAAGGCAGGACAATCCCGTCGGGATATTCCGCAGGGTCATGCGAGAGATGCTCTTCGAAGAAGGCAGGCATGCCTTCTTCGACGGGGCAGCCGTCAAGCACAAGGAATCTTCTCGATGCGGCGCTGGTGTCTTCCACCTTCAAATTCGGTTTCGAGCCAGGTTTTGACGATCAGGCGGGCCATCGCCAGGGTGATAAACCGTGCGGGCATCACCAGGACGTTGGCGTCGTTGTGCTGTTTGACGAGGGCGCCGATGGCCTTGTTCCAGGCCAGGCCGGCACGGATGGACGGATGGTGATTGAGCGTCATCGCCATCCCGTTGCCGGTGCCGCAGAGCGCAATGCCCCGGTCGACCTCGCCGCTCTCGATGCCGCGCGCGAGATCGTGGGCAAAATCCGGATAATCGACGCTGGCCGTCCCGTGCGTCCCATAGTCCACCACGGAATAGCCCTTCCGCCGCAAATAAGCGATCAATTGCTGCTTATACTCATACCCAGCATGATCCGATGCAAAACCAATCTTCATAATCAAGCTTATTTCAAAGATTCGATTCCTTTATCAATTCTCCGAAGGACTTCGTCCTTGCCCATGAGGGCCATCATCTCGGCGACGCCGGGGCCGACGCTCTTGCCGACGAGGAACAGCCTCAACGTGTTCATCACCTTGCCCATAGGCCAGGCGTTGTCACGGATCAGGCCTTCGAGCGATTCGCCGACATGCTCCTTCGTGAAGGGCTCAAGCCCTGCGATGAACGAACGCACCTGCGGAATGATCGCCGGGATGTCGTCCTTCCAGAACTTCGCCACGGCGGCCTCGTCGTACGAGACGGGTGCCTCGAAGAAGAACAGCGTCGCGTCGTGGAACTCGGTGGGGAAGTGGACACGTTCGCGCATCAGGTCGAGTACGCCGCCGATGTATTCATCGGAGAACGCCGCGACCCGCTCGCCTTCAGCAGCCCGGAATTCGGCCACCAACTGTGCGGTAGGCCGCATGCGCAGGTACTCCTGGTTGAACCATTTGGCCTTGTCGGGATTGAAGCGGGCGCCCGATTTGACCACGCGCTCCAGCGAGAACACCTTCACCAGCTCGTCGAGCGAGCAGCTCTCCTGCTCCGTGCCGGGATTCCAGCCCAGGAAAGCCAGCATGTTGACGAAGGCCTCGGGATAATAGCCGTCCTCGCGGTAGCCCCGCGATACCTCGCCCTCGGCGTTGACCCAGCGCAGCGGGAACACCGGGAAACCGAGCCGGTCGCCATCCCGTTTCGAAAGTTTGCCCTTGCCGTCCGGCT
>JAEEGL012479822.1_pt1 | contig 23866 bp, 11 predicted proteins | sample 9134231 | NCBI WGS metagenome assembly JAEEGL01 (sample SAMN16246548, study PRJNA631951) | gut metagenome | biome: gut microbiome; feature: rumen; material: fiber-attached | host: Bos | place: Iran: Karaj | collected 2018-10 | reverse complement strand
CTTCTTACCATTCTGGATCACTACGCCCTTGAAGTTCTTGTTGACCTTCTGGCCAGCGAGGTTGTAAACAGGAGCATTAGCGTCAACACCAGCCTTCACGCTCTTGATGGCAGTAGCATCGCCGATGGTCACCTTGAAGGGAACCTTGTCGAACGTTACGCTCGTGCCACTCTTCGGAGTGAACTTGGCGTCAGCAATGTTGCCCTCGAACTCGCCCTTGGCGGCATCGGCAGCAGCAACGATGCTGATATTCACCAGTGCACCCTCAGTGCCCTTGAAGCTCTTGTTACCCATTGACATCACAACGGCACGATAAGCGTTATCGCCAACCTTTGACATCTTCAGGCTGTGGTCACTGCCCTTGCGGTCTTCGGTCAGAGAAGCAATGTACTCTTCCTCTTCCTCATCATACTCTACAGTAATGCCAGCAGGGAACTGAACGTCGAACTGGCAAGCGCAGAACTTGGTATCGCCATTCGTCAGATTCAGAGAAATGGTCTTCTTCTCACCCTGACCGATAGTGAAATCATCGATAGAGCAGGTAACCTGTGCCATAGCGCTTACAGACAGGAATGCGCAAACGGCTGCAAAAAATATCTTTTTCATATTCTAAATTCTATTTTTAAATTCGTAATACTAATTTGAACTAATAAGTGAAAACTTTCTGATTAGAACTTGAAACCATTCTGGAGAAGAATCTTCATCAGCTGGGGAGCAGCTGCAGCATCCTCGCCATTGTCTTCACCAGTAGCAGACAGGATCATGTTGACAATAGCAACAACATCGTCCACGTCAATCTTACCGTCCTCAGTCACGTCAGCGTTGAAGAACTTGAGAGTAACAGGCTCCTCCAGAATCTGGTTGATGACCAGCACAACGTCCTCAATGTCAACAGCCTTGTCTTCATTAGCATCGCCAGGAAGGCGACCAATCCACTCATTATAGTCAGCTTCGCTCAGCAGCGTAACATTGTAAACATAGTACCAACCGCTCTGAGAAACAGCAAGCTTGGTCTTCAGGTACTTGTGATCACCAAATTCAATGCCAGAGTCAGGATTGTTCCATACATTAATGTTAATCTTGGTTCCATCAATTGAAGAATCGTCGAAACTCAGCTGAATACCCTCATCACTGCCGTCGATGTAAAAACCCTTGTCATTGATAAATCCACCATCAGCAAAAGTCAGGATACTACTGAATGACTCAATCGGATCAATCGCAGGATCGTCGAATGTCTTCAGAGCAGAAAGCTTGATACCTTCACTGGTTCCTGCTTTTTCACCTTCTATAAAGTCTTGCAGGCTTCCTGTGTATTCAAATCTTGCAAGTAACGGAGCAGCATCAATAAGAGTAGCCTTTTCCTCAAGACCGCTGTTAACGGGCAGAGCCAGTTCCTCGGGATCACCCAGGGTACGGTCAGCATCAGTTACGTTAGCTGCAGCGAATGAGCACTCCTCGAAGATGAAGTAGAAATTGTTGTCTTCGCCTTCCAAAGGTACACAGTCGAAGGTAATGGTCTGACAGCCATCAGCATCAGCAGGAATGGTCTTCTTCTGAGGATCTCCTAACTCAAATTCCTTCCAGTCTGTTCCGAGTTGGAAGACACTCTCATCACCAAAGGTATTCCAAGCCTTGTATTTGCCTGGGCCATAGTGTGCCTGTGTTCCCAGTGCAGTAGCTTTATCAGCCTTAGCCTTGAACCTGAACTTATATCTCTCACCAGCTACCATCTTGTGCAGCGTAGATACAAAGAACTGGCAGGTCCATCTTGCAGGAGCACTGGTACCAATCTCTGTACCGTCATTCCACTTGTAAACCGAAGTAGAATCGAACATTTCATTGCCCAATTCATCAATCACAGGATTGCCATCCTCATCAAGAGTGGGAATCGGGTTGCCGACAGAGTCTAATTTTGCTACTTTTTCAATATAATAACCTCTTACAGGCACGTGTACAGCATATACACCAGGCTCGTCGGGAACCTCAACAACAGGAGCTTTTGTCTGTGCAGGTGTCTGGATGGTAAAGTTAGTACACTGCCAATCACCTTCTGAAGCACTACCGCCTTTGATGATATCGTCAGACCAGATACCCTTTCTCATGAAGTTAACCCACTCAATAGGAGCATCCCAGTCAATTTCTACGGGCTTAACAATCTGCAACTTGAAATTGTCGAAGTAAACTACGTTACCATCATCAAGTTTTGCCATATTGAAAGCAACACTCTGGAAGCCCTTGCCCTTACCGTCATGGTCTTCACTCACTACAGTCTCGCCACTGAACTCCTTCCACTCGGTAGTAACATTAACATTACCAAACAGCTGCCAGTGGTTGTAGTTACCGGGTCCGAAGTGAGCCTGAGTCTCAAGCTCCTGTGGTTTATCGGCTTTCACCATCATACTGAACTTAACCTTAGCGCCAACAGGAATCTTTTCTGTTGCATAAACAAAGAACTGGGAGTCCCATGAAACCCAATTACCGTCAGGCATGTTTCCTGCTGCTGTAGCATCTTCCTTCGAGCGAATCACAATCTTGATACCACGGCTACCGTCAACACCGATGCCATCTTCAATAGCAGCAGAGCCCTTGCCTGCAGCACCACCATTACCAAACTGGTACCAGAAAGAGTTCCAACCAGTTTCAGCAGTCATAGCTGAGTAATCTTCATAAGCTGGAGTCTCACCTTCAAGATCTCCATTGACGATTACGTTCTCCCATTTGTCTTGTCCGAAAGCAGATCCTGCAATCAGGACGCCAACTAACATAGTAAATAGTTTTTTCATAAGCGAAAATAAGTTAGATAAGTTAATAAAATAAGTTAATAATAATAAAATGTGTTCTTTTTTTTCAATCGACAGTCCACAATAATGCACACCAGTTCGATTTTCAAGTGCAAAATTAATGTATTTTGGTGAAATGGACGTTTTTTAATGTAACAAATAACATTTCTAATGTAACCATAACAAAAAAAATGTCTCATTTTTGGTGGTATTATTAAAAAATTTTAGCTAATTTTGCATCCGACTTATTACAACGGCCCATTTTTGATAAAAACTCATTACTTATATATATAAATAAGGTATAGGAACCTATCTTGATGAACTTTAAAACTAACTAATAAAAAATTCTTTATGGTACAGAAACACATCGCAAAACAACGGCATCTCTGGATGATTGCCGCCTGCGGAATGCTGATAGGTACCTCAGCCTTGCAGGGCTGTAAGGACGACAACGTCCTGACAGGACAGCCCGAATGGTTAGGGAACTCTATCTATGAGCGTCTTGCCGAGGACGGTAACTACACCACGATGCTGAAGCTGATTGACGACCTGGGGCAACACGAAGTGCTGAGCCACACCGGTTCCAAGACTTTGTTTGCCGCCAACGATTCGGCCTTCAAGGCATGGTTCACCAAAAACTCGTGGGGAGTGACCAGTTACGACAAGCTCTCAGTGGCTCAGAAAAAGCTTCTGCTGAACAACTCCATGGTCAACAACGCTTACCTGATTGAACTTTTGTCGAATGGAAGACCCACGGGTGAAGACAACCATCCAGAGGAAGGTCGCACCATGCGCCGCGCCACAGCCTCCAGCGTCTTCGACTCCGTGCAGATCATGAGGCCTGACCAGATGCCCGGGACCGACGTGTGGGCTAAGTTCAGGGATAACGGTAAGAGCATTCCCGTTCTGAAGGATGCAACCTCTGCCCCAATGATTCATTTTCTGCCCGCCTTCATGAAACGCAACAAGATGACGAGCGCCGACCTGGACGTACTGACCAACCATCAAGCCAACGACATCAGAGAGGCTTGGGTAAACGGCAAAAAGGTAACTCAGCGCGACATCACCTGCAAGAACGGCTATATCCAGAAGGTAGAGGAGGTCATCGAGTCATCTCCCAACATGGCAGAGATTGTCCACCAGCATCCGGAGATGGCACACTGGGCACGGCTGATGGACCGTTTCTGTGCCCCCTATTTCGACGCTGATGCCACGAAGGAGTACAACCGTCTCTATAACAATCAGGACTCGGTCTATGTGCTGCGTTACTACAGTGACTATTCCGGCAATGGCGAGAATCTCACCACTCCCGACGGCAAGGCCATTACTGCCAAGCTGCCGTTCGACCCGGGATGGAACAGATATGTCAGCACTTCCGGCGATGCCAACATGAACTATGATGCCGGAGCCATGATAGCACCAACCGATGCCGCACTGGATTACTGGTGGGCTAATGAAGGAAAGGACCTGGCAACGGAGTACGGCGAAATAGACAACCTTCCCGACGAGACACTTGCCAAGCTCATCAAGGTGAACATGCTGCCCGTATTCACAGAGGCCATTCCATCGAAATTCGACCTGGTGCTCAACGACGCCAAGGAGCCTATCGGCATCAAGACAGACGATGTGGACTCGTGCTTCATGGGCTGTAACGGTGTGGTATATATGTCAAAGAAGGTGTTCACACCAGCTGAGTTCCAGTCAGTGGCCTATCCAGCCCTGGCACACCCCACCATTATGAACGTTGTCTATTGGGCCATCGACCAGCTGAACTTCCTGCCCTACCTGCTCTCCATGGACTCGAAGTACAGTCTGATCCTGCCGACCAACGATGCCATGCTGTGGTATCTTGACCCCTATACCTACGGCAACGAGAAGGGCGGCATGGAATCTTCCAGCATACTTCAGTTCTTCTATGATCCGATGAAGGGCGCAAACGAGAAGGTAAGAGCCTACCGCTATGAGTGCACCATTGACGAGGATGGCGGTATCACCATCGACGAGAGTGTACCCAGAAAGGAAGAAACCAGCCGCGACATCATCAATGACTGTCTGAAGCGCATGATGGACCAGCTGATTATCGTCGGCGATATCGAGGACGGCCATGAGTACTACAAGTCAAAGGGTGGCACACCTCTCCGCGTATTCAGGGCTCCCGACGGTCGTCTGGCCTTTGCCGGTGGCTGGCAGATTGACCATAACAACAAGCCACTACCTGTCAATACCGAGGACATCTACCTGAAGAACAACGGTAAGTCATACGTCATCAACGACCAGATGCCGCTGACTACGGATAAGTCCGTCTATCTGACGTTGGATGGACGTGAGGAGTTCTCGAAGTTCTTGGAGCTGATAGACAACGACGGTGCCGACCTGTTGGCTACTACCGTCACCAAGAACAACTACACTGCCGGTATGCAGAAGAAGTCAAGCAAGAACTTGAAACTGCTCGACAACTATAACTACACGATATACGTACCGACGAACGATGCTATCCAGAAGCTGATTGACGACGGTCTGCTACCCACGTGGGACGACTATGAGGCCCAAACAGACTCCGTATGGGGTTCTGAGGAAGCCGCCGACTCTGCCAAGTCTATCATCAAGAACATCATCGTCAACTTCATTCGTTACCATGTGCAAGACCACGCCGTACTGATCAACATGGCTCCCGAGCTGTTCGACGAGAAGAAGGAAGGCGATGCCATCGTCAAGGTGCCGAGATACGAGAACTCTTTCGAGACGATGAAGCGTAACCTGACCACAGGCCGATTCTTCCCCATTATTGTCAACAACGAAGGCAACCAGATGTGGGTAAAGGACGTGCTTGGCAACAAGCGTAATATCGTCAAGACCGAAGGACTGTACAACAAACTCTGCCGTGAATACTGGTTCAAGACCTCTGGCCAGTGCTACATGGCATCGGATGTTGTCGTCCATCAGATAGACGGTGTCCTTTTAACCGAAGAGATGACACCCTGGAAACAACAAGTTAGTAAAAATGTAAGGAGGAAGTAAGGTATGAACATACTCAAATCCATTATTATATCATTAGCGCTGCTGGCTACAACAGCCTTAAGCGCCCAGACGATTACGTCGGTTCACGGTAATGTGAGCGACGACATGGGGCCCCTGATGGGTGCCACCGTCTGTGAGATTGACGGCAACGGACGTATCATTGAATCGGCCCTCACCGACCTGAACGGTAACTTCACGATGCGCGTGAAGAACCCTAAGGACAGGATTCGTTTCAGCTATGTCGGCTCAAAGACCGTTATCCAGCCCATCAATCGTACGAACTATAAGATCGTCCTGCAGTCAGCTACCCAGCTGAAAGAGGTGACCATCAAGTCGAAGCGCCGCGTTATTGGCGGTAATGGTCTGCCCATCCCCGAGCGAGAAATTGCCAATGCTACGCAGACCCTTAACATGAAAGAATTGGAAGGTCTGTCCTATACGACCATCGACGAAGCCATCCAGGGCCGTATCGCCGGTCTTGACATCATCGGTAACTCCGGTGACCTGGGTTCAGGTTCTACCATGCGTCTGCGTGGTGCCTCCTCGCTTTCTACCCTGACGGATGCCAACCCGCTGATCGTTGTCGATGGTAACGTCCGCGAGGTAAACCTCACCAACTTCGATATTGCTGCTGCCAATAACGAGAAGTTCGCAGAACTGCTGAACATCAACCCGGAAGACATTGCTGACATCCGCGTGCTGAAAGATGCCGCTGCTACAGCTATCTACGGTTCACAAGGCGGTAACGGTGTCATCGAGCTGACCACCAAGCGTGGTACCCGTGGTAAGCCCCGTCTGCAGTACTCCCTGAAACTGACTGGCACCTACCAGCCGAAGGGCTACGACCTGCTGAACGGTGATGACTACACCATGCTGCTGAAGGAGTCGTACTTCAACCCCGAGCAAAGCGACCAGGCTTCCAACATTCCCGAGCTGAACTATGACCCGTCGTTCTCTGAGTATGAGCAGTACAACAACAATACTGACTGGCGTGATGCCGTTACCCAGTGGGGTCTTCGTCAGAACCACTACGTGACCATCAGCGGTGGTGGTGAGAAAGCCCTCTTCCGCATCGGTGCCGGTTACGACCATGAGACTGGTACCATTATCGAGCAGAAGCTGCAGCGTTTCTCTACCCGTGTGAACTTGGACTATAACGTCAGTGAGCGTATTCGCGTCAGCACCAACTTCGCCATGACCTATACCAAGAACGACCGCAACTCTGATGACCTGCTGTCCATCGCTATGCGCAAGATGCCAAACATGTCCATCTATGAGCAGAATCCTGTAACGGGTGAGAACACTTCTTCCTACTACTCGATGCTGCAGAGCGCAAGTTCCGTGTTCAACCAGAACCAGAAGGACCTCGTCAACCCCGTAGCTTCTGCCCATCTGGCCAAGAACCAGCAAACCAGCTACGACATGACGCCTGAGCTGATTGTTCAGTACCGCCTGTTAGGTATGGACGAAGACCACTGGCGTTTGGACTGGCGCGGTTCCGTCTATATGAACATCAGCAACCGTTATGAGAACAGATATTATCCGCAGGAGCTGAAGACCGTTTCCTGGAACAGCGGTGTCAACACCACCCACGACAGTTCCTCGAAGAGCGTATCGTTCAAGACCATGCAGACGCTGACCCTCACCCCTGCCTTCAAGAACAAAGACCACTCACTGATGATGCTGGGCCGCTTCGAGCTGAACAGCGGTTCTTCAACCAGCCAGTCGGAAGACAAGCAGGGTGTTGCCTCTGGCATTACTACCACGCAGGGCGGTGGTCAGATTAACGGCATGAGCTCCGGATTCAACGAGTGGCGCTCCATGTACTTCACGGCATCTGCCCACTACGCCTACAAGGGCCGCTACATCGTGGATGCCACGCTGCGTGCCGACGGTACCACCAAGTTCGGTCCCAGCCACCGTTGGGGTTACTTCCCCTCCGTATCTCTGAAATGGATTATCAGTGACGAGCCTTGGATGAAGCCCACGCAGAAGTGGCTGTCAATGCTGGCCATCCGTCCCAGCTGGGGTCGCGTGGGTAACCAGCCCAACCAAGACTACCTCTACACCTCCAAATATACATCTGCCAACCGTTATATCGACATGCAGGCCATGAAGCCTGACAACATCCGCCTCACCAACCTGAAATGGCAGATTGTGCAGAGCTGGAACGGCGGTATCGACCTCGGTCTCTTCAACGACCGTATCAACATCACCATCGAGGGCTATTCACAGACTACCACCGACATGCTGATGTCTAACTACCGCATTCCGTCTAACGCCGGTTTCTCTTCAGTACCCTACCGTAACAGTGGTAAAATGCGCAACACCGGTTGGGAGTTCCACATCAGCACCAACCGTATGCTGAGCATCGGCAAGAAGTTCTGGATGGACATGAACGCCAACTTCGGTAACAACCGCAACGAATTGCTGGAGCTTGACGACTTGCTGCTGGACAACCTGAACTCTGTCTTCGGATTCTCGAACGATGAAAGCCTGCGCCGCGTACAGCTGCACAACCCGTTAGGCGCCATCTATGGTTTCCGCTACAAGGGTGTCTATCAGTACAACTATTCTACCTTCCAGCGTATGACACCTGAAGAGCGTGAGGCGAACCTGGCTGCCGGCAAGACGTACCCTGTCGCACTGAGTGCTGATGGCAAGGTTATCTTAGACGGCAAGGGCGACCCCGTTCGCATGATGTTCAACTACACCAACGACGCTACGGGCCGTAACTACCGCTTCAACGGTGGTGATGCCATCTACGAGGATGTCAACCACGACGGTCAGATCAATGCTCTTGACATTGTCTATTTAGGTTCTTCACTGCCTAAGCTCACCGGTGGTTTCGGATTCTCCTTCAACTATGGCGACTGGCGCCTGAGCACCCAGTTCACCTACCGTGTCGGCAACAAGATTCTGAACAAGGCCCGCCTGCATGCCGAGGCCATGATTGGCAACGACAACCAGAGTCAGGCCGTGAACTACCGCTGGCGTAAGGAAGGTGATGTCACCACGATTCCACGTGCCATGTACGGCAACAACTCCAACTACAACACGCTGGTCAGCGACCGTTTCGTAGAAGATGGTTCTTACCTCCGTATGGGTTATGCACAGCTGAACTATACCATTCGGAAAAAGTATCTGAAATGGGCTGGTGTCAACCGTGTCAGTCTCTATGCCAGTGTGAACAATCCGTTCATTATCACGAAGTATTCGGGTGTTGACCCGGACATTTCGAGTGGCGGCTACGATCCTGCCATTGATAATGCACAGACACCGCGTTCGCGCTCTTATACATTAGGTATCACTGTTGAGTTCTAAAGAGATTATGACTATGAAAAGAATATATTATAATATTGTATGCGCAATTTGCGTAATTAGCGGATTCTCTTCCTGCTCTGACTTCCTGGTGGTAGAGCCTCAGAACGAGATTATCTTTGATAAGTTCTGGAATGAGAAAGCCGACGTCGAGGCCATCATTGCCGGATGCTACTCTGGTTTGCAGGAGGAAGGCGTCATCAAGCGTATGATGGTCTGGGGCGAGTTCCGCAGCGACAATATCGGTCCGGGCAGCAATGTCCAGAGTGACGGTAACCTTGAGAAGTTACTGAAAGAGAACATCGATGCCAAGAACACTTATACCAACTGGGAAGGTTTCTATTCCGTCATCAACCGCTGTAACACCGTTATCCGTTATGCACCCAACGTAGCAGCCATCGACCCCGCCTATACGGAGAGTGAACTGCAGGCCAACATCGCTGAGATGGTAGCGCTGAGAAGTCTCTGCTACTTCTATCTGATCCGCACCTTCCGCGATGTTCCCTACTGCACGGAGGCATTCACCGACGACGACCAGAAGATGGACCTGCCCGCTACGAAGTTCGATGCAGTACTGGACTCCCTGATCAACGACCTGGAAAGAGTGAAGGGCAATGCTGTCAGGCGCTATCCCGTCACCAAGGAGATGTACCAGACGGGACGTGTCACGCAAGACTTCATTCACGCCCTGCTCTGCGAGCTCTACCTCTGGAAGAAAGACTACCAGAAGTGTATTGACTATGCTGATATGGTCATCGCATCCAAGAAGCTCATCTATGAGGAAAACCGCCAGAAGCGTACCACCAGCATGGCCAGCGAGGATAACCTCAACCGCTTCAACGGATTCCCCCTGGTCAGCAATTCTACCTCAACGAACTATTTCGGCAATGCGTATGAGACCCTCTTCGGCAGAGAAAGGGGCAATGCCGATGAAATCAACCAGGAGATTATCTTCCAGCTGGTCTTTAGCGATGACCCGAATGGTACTGGTATGATAGCTAACGGTGCTGTCAACTCTTTCTACGGTAATTCGCGGTCGAACATCGGTCTTGTGGCTCCCTCAGACTATATCTACTCCCAGATTGAGACGACGGGAAAGGACCGCAAGGTGTATGCTGAACGCAACAAGATGTATGACGCCCGTATCTATGTCAATCATATTTACAGAGGCAGCAGCACCAGCAACAGCAACAAGGCTATCAACAAATATACAACGAGGACGATAGACATCTCTGCCTCTGGTGGTACGACGCCGACGGCATCGTATGATTCAAAATATACTGAGAACCAGAACGGCTCCAACTGGATTATCTACCGTCTGACAGACATCATGCTGCTGAAGGCAGAAGCGCTGGCACAGCAGATTACTGCTGGTAGTGACGATCCCGCTGTCATTGAAAGCAACAGGTCACTGATGGACAGAGCCTTTACACTGGTCAATGCTGTCAACAAGCGCTCGCTCTGCCAGACCCAGCTGAATGACACCCTGCGCAGAACCGACTACAGCACCAAGGCAGACTTTGAGTCATTGGTACTTCAAGAACGCCAGCGTGAACTGATGTTCGAAGGCAAGCGATGGTACGACCTCGTCCGCCAGTCACAGCGTGACGGTAATACTCAGGTTTTGAAAGCTGCAGCCTTGCAGAAAGCTACGACAGGTTCCGGCCTGATCAGCAACCACCTGACAAAGATGGATGCCATCTACTGGCCTTACAACCTGGATGAGACGAAGGTTAACAAGTATCTTGAACAGAATTCTGCCTTTAGCAGTGGCGAAGACGAGAGTTACAAAAAGACTACTAAATAATTATGAACAATATGAGACATAATAGTATATTCAAGAAAATTGCGGGTGGTCTGATTCTTACCCTGCTGGTTCCCCTCAACACACTGGTGCTGACTAGCTGTTCTGACGAGCCAGACAGCGAGTACTTCTACACCTTCACAGGTGAGATGATGAGTGACTATCTGAAGAATCGTCCAGAATACAGCGAGTTCGCAGAGATCGTGGAAAGAGCCGGTCTGATGGACCTGCTTGCCGCCTACGGTCACTATACCTGCTTTGCTCCCAATAATGATGCCGTTGACGAATACCTGAAGAAACGTGGACTGAGCAGTGTCTCCGAGCTGCGTCAGGTTGACTGCGACACCATCGCCCGTACACATCTGGTTTCCTATATGTTCACCACCTACGACATGATTGGACACAAGTTGCCGTCGGTGAACATGCTGAACCGCTACCTGGCCACTGATCCTGGCTTTGACAGCGACAGTAACGCCGTCATCGTCCTGGAAGGTCTGGCCAAAATCAAATTCGAGCTGAAGGATGACTCTGTGGAGAACGGTATCATGCAACCCATTGATGCTGTCATCGAGAAGTCGAACAGCTATATCACGGACTTGATGCGCGACAATCCCAAGATCAGCATCTTCTACAAGGCCCTTGACAGGACTGGTGTCATCAATCAGGTATTGGATGTTGAGGATGCAGACTATGACTACAGAAAATTCGGAGATAACCCGACATATCTGAAGTCTGGTGACTACGAGACCAATCCAAAACCGTATTATTGGCCGGAGACCAGAAAATTTGGCTACACTTTCTTTATTGAACCTGACTCGTTGTTAGAAGAGAAATATGGTATCAAGAAGAGCAACGACGATAGCGACATCCATGCCCTCTATGACTTGGCTTGCTCCATCTACGATGAGGTCTATCCCGAGGATGTCAACGCACCCGGTCACAGCTTTGAGAACCTCAAGGACAGCGTCAACCCCTTACGCCGCTTCATCCAGTATCACATTCTGAACAAAATTGCTGCCGGTGTCGATGACCTGACCCCACAGGAGATTCCTAACAAGCCAAACTTTGAAGGTGCTATTGGTATTATAGAAACGATGGTCAACCCATGCGACTGGCATTACACCCTCCTACCTCACACGATGCTGAAGGTGGAGAAACTCACTGTCAACAAGTACATCGGTGGCAGCAAGAGAAACCAGCGCTATATCAACAGGCGTTATGACGGAAAGTTTAATTTCCCAGGTCAGCGTATTGTTCCTAAGGATGATGAGTACAACCACGACGGCATTAACGGCCACTACTTCTACGTAGAGGACCTGGTGGCCTTCAGCAAGGATGTACAGGAAAAGGTGCAGAACGTACGTATCCGCATGGACTTCAACACCGTATTCCCCGAATTCATCACCAATGGTCTTCGTATCTTAGGAGACCCCTGGCAATCTGATAGCGGTGAAGAGAAATACGGTCACAGTTGGAAGTTCCCAGAGGGTTATCTTGACGGTGTAACTTTCACCAACTGCGAATTCACCTGGAGAAGACCTGTTGCCATGTATGACATCTATATGTGGGATGAGTTCGCCCTGAAAGGCAACTACGACTTCACGTTCCGTCTGCCGCCCGTACCGTTCAGCGGTGAATGGCAGGTACGCCTCGGCTTTACTGCCCAGGATTCACGTGGTGTTGCTCAAGTTTATATTGACGGTGTTCCGCAGGGTATTCCTCTTGACATGACCAAGCGTATGAACTCGGACTTCTACATCGGTGATGACTTCATTGACAACATCGAGGACTACGACGCCATGAGCAAAGAGGAGAAAGCCGAGTACATCAAGAGTATGAGAAACCTCGGTGTGTTCACCCATCCGCGCTCCTTATACTGCGACAATGGAGGTAGCGGAAACTGGGGCTATAACATTGTTTACGACATCGGTATCCGCAAAATCATCAGCCAGTCGTATCTGGATTGCAGCAAGGAGCACTTCATGAGAATCAGGGTGGCCTCCGACGGTAAGCAAGGTAATGACAACGAGTTCGCACTTGACTTCCTGGAGCTGGTACCGAAGAGCGTCTATGGCGTTGACGGTGACGGCGATATGGAGGATGACCTCTAAAATTAGAAATTAGAAATTAGAAATTAGAAATTATGATTACTTCTAATATATATCATAAGGTGTTAGGGCTGGCACTGGCCGCCCTCACCTTCGTGGCCTGTGCTGACAAATGGGATGACCACTACGACAACAGGGGTGAGGGCATGAACAACGCGTCACTGTGGCAGGCCATTAACGAGAACAGCAACCTGAGCAACTTTGCCAAGGTAGTAAAGGCTTGTGGTTACGACAAGTCGTTAGCCAGCAGCCAAGTGTTCACGGTGTTTGCGCCCACCAACGACCAGTTCTCTGTTCAGGAGGCCGACGACCTCATAGCCGCCTATAACGCAGAGAAAGGCAAGGTGACGGAGGATGACAACACGGTCATCAAGGAGTTCATACAGAACCACATCGCCATGTACAACCACTCTATCGCACCGACGAGCAACGACTCACTGGTGATGATGAATGGCAAGAAGACGACGCTGACTGCCGGCATGTTCGGTGAGAACAAGATTCTGACCACCAACCAGCACTATGCCAACGGTGTCCTCTTCACCATCGAGGGCAAAGCTCAGTATTTCCCCACGGTGTTTGAGTACCTGCGTAAGGATCCTGACCTGGATAGTATTGCAAGCTTCTTCTATGACTCCCGCTTCTACCGCAAGGAGTTTATACCCGAGCGAAGCGTTGCCGGTGGTCTGGAGAACGGTAGGACCGTTTATCTGGACTCTGTATTCGTCCAGCAGAACGATCTGTGGGACATGCTCTGGGCCTATACGAACGAAGAAGATAGCACGTACTGGATGGTTGTACCCACCAACAGTGAGTGGAAAAAACTGATTGAAGAGTACGAGCCCTATTTCAACTATGACGACAATGTCCCCTTCCGTGATTCATTGGTTTACACCATGCCGCGTATGGCCATTGTCGATGGTGCCATCTTCAGCCGTACGATCAATCCGGATACCCACCTGAGGGACTCTGCTTTATCGACCGATGCTTGTGAGACATACATCAATCGCGAATACTACTGGGGCAACAAGAACCTCCACTACTACCAGTTTGGCGGAGCTTCAGATGTCAACACCCAGAAGCCGTTCAGCGCCACGGGAATTTTCAGCAACACGGTGAATGCCGAGTGCTCTAACGGTCTGGTTATGAAGACCAACGAATGGAGAATCAACAAGCTGAACACCTTCTTCCAGTGGATTATCGTCGAGGCTGAGGATATGAATTCCATCAAAGAGGTCAGCAAGAAGGAGAACGGCACGACCCATGAAATGGAACCGACCGTTGACGAACTGTACCGCACCGTACTAAACGACAACCGTTTCTACGGAAAAGTGTGGAGCAATGAGTTCGTAGAGTTTAAGCAGAACATTACGACGCAAAACCATTCTGTCACCTTCAACATTGAGAACGTGCTGTCAAACATCGGCTATGACATCTATCTGGTCACAGCACCGGCCCTTGCCAACGACAGCAACGCTACCGAAGCTGAACGCATACCCGTCAAGATGGACTGTGCCATCTACTACCACGACCAAAGTGGTGAGAGGACAAAATCAACCCTCAAGTCAAAGTTCACGAACAATCCTGACATTGTAGATTACATCCTCGTAGCTGAAGACTTTAAGTTCCCGACAGCAACGTGGGGCCTGCTTGAAAGCGAGCCGCAGGTAACATTGGAAGTCAAGACTAATGTATCCAGCTCTGAGTTACGTCAAAAGAAATTTGACCGTACCATGCGTATTGACTGTATCATGCTTGTACCTCACGGCATTTCAAATGTCGATGAAGAACGCTTCGAGATTGCTCCCCATGGTGACGGCGACGTCTTTTATTGGCTGAAGAACTAATAATAAGTTATGATTAAAGAACTCTAAGGTTATGAAGAAATATATTATATTAGGACTAACACTGCTGATGGCTTTCCCCTTTAGCGCAGTAGCTCAAGACGAAGAGTCGGAGGAGATGGACCAGTTAGAAACCTTGGCCCGCAAGCTACAGCCCAAGCAGAAGCAGTACCCAACCAGAGTGATACGTGGCCGCATCATCAATGCTACCACTGGCAATCCTGTTGCCGGTGCCATTATCAGTGCCGACAACATCGACGGCTATAGCACACTCACGGAGGAGAACGGAACCTACAGGTTCAAGGTACCTGAGTTTACCACGTCTGTCTATATCAACATGCCGGACTTCAACCCGGTCCGCATGGGACTGCAGGCCGGCGAAGAGCAGCGCGAGATAAAACTGTACCCCACCACGTTCTCTGCTGAATACGAGAAACAGATTAACGTCCTCAACGACTATAGCACCGACAACTTTGCCTACACCAATGTTGTCAATATCAAGGACGAAGTCCAGAAGAACTTGGGCGGTCAGGTGTATAGCGTCACCCGTAATGGTACTCCCGGTGTTGGCAACGTGATGTTCATACAGGGTCTGAACTCCCTGAACGTCAATGCCCAGCCGCTGGTGGTGGTCGATGACGTGATTATTGACCAGCAGTACGGTCGTACGATGCTTCACGAAGGTTTCTTCAACGACATTCTGTCAACCATCAACCCGTCGGACATCGAGAAAGTGACCGTCATGCGTAATGGTACTGCCCTGTACGGTGCCAAGGGTGCCAACGGTGTTATCATCGTCAAGACCAAGCGCAACAAGTCGATGGCCACCCGTATCACGGCCAACGTCTCTGCCGGTATCACTTTCAAACCGAGGTTCCTGTCGGTGATGGATGCCGAGCAGTACCGCAGCTATGCTTCTGAGATGCTGAAGACCACCAATACCCGTAACCGTACGTTCAAGTTCCTGAAAGAGGATCCTGACTATTACTACTATACGCAGTATCACCAGAATACCGACTGGAAGGACTTCGTCTATCAGACGGCCATGACCCAGAACTATGGTATCAGTGTGGAAGGTGGTGACGCCGTGGCTAACTACAACCTGTCTGTCGGCTACGTCAACCAGAAGAGCACCTTGAAGTTTAATGACATGGGACGCCTGAACATCCGTTTCAATACTGACATCTCGCTGAGTGAACGTTTCGATGTGCGTTTCGACGCCTCGTTTGGTAACATCACCCGCAACATCCGTAACGACGGTGCTCCCGCCAGCTATGACGAAGGAACACCCACCGCACCGGCATTCCTGGCATACATCAAGTCACCGTTCATGAGTGCCTACAGCTACGGTCTCGGACGTCTCTCTGACAGCCACTACGACATTGATGAGGAGTCATACCTCACCGAGGCGTTGGCCAACTACAAGAACTACAACTGGAAGTTGGGTAACCCCGCAGCCATCAACGAATATAGCGACGGTGAGAACAAGAACCGCCTGGAGAACTCCATGCTGAACCTGACGGTCACCCCGAAGTTCCGCCTCACCCGTAACCTCACCCTCTCGGAGCACTTCAGCTACAACCTGGTGAACACCAAAGAGCAGTTCTATATTCCCATTAACGGAACTCCGAGTTACTATGTAAGTAGTCTTGGTGATTACGAACAGAACGAGGTGCGCTCACTGGCATCGAAGCAGAACTCAGTGATGAGCGACACCCGACTGGACTGGAGCAACCGCTACAATGCACACTTCATCCATCTCTTCGGTGGTGCACGCGTTAATCTGGAGAGCTATTCTATGACATCGCTGGTAGGTTACAACACCGGTAACGACAAGCAGCCCTTCATCAAGAAAGAGCTGTCGCCGAAAGACGACTTCGGAGTCAGCGACAACTGGAACTCACTGGCATGGTATGCTCAGGCAGAATATAACTTCATGGGCCGCTACTTCCTGCAGGCCAACCTAACGGTAGAAGGCTCTTCGCGATTCGGTCGCGACGGCGGTGACTTCCGCGCCTTCAAGGCTGCATGGGGCGTATTCCCCGGTGTACAGGCATCATGGCTGGTCAGCAACGAGCCTTGGTTTGCCAAGATCAAGCCTGTCAACTACCTGCGCCTGACTGCCGGCTACGACGTCAGCGGTAACGATGACATCGACTACTATGCTGCCCGTAGCTATTTCAGCAGCTCACAGTTCCTGAACACCGTTGCTGGACTCACCTTCGCAGGCATTGGCAATACGAAGATACAGTGGGAGACCACCCGCCGCTTCAATATCGGCTTGGAGACCAGTCTCTTTGACAACCGCCTGCACCTGAGTGCCAACTACTTCAGCTCCAAGACTGACAACCTGCTGACCAAGCAGTCGCTGGGCTTCCTCAGCGGTCTTGAAGAGAACTGGACGAACGACGGTAAGCTGAAGAACCAAGGCTTCGACGTCAGCGCTGCCTTGAAGGTGCTGACCATGAAGGACTTCCAGTGGGAAGTAGGTGGTAGCATCGGACACTACAAGAATGAAATCACCCAGCTGCCTGAGGGCAAGCAGTTCGTTGACTCAGAAGTCTATGGAGGTACCATCCGTACACAGGTCGGCCAGGCTGCCAACCTCTTCTACGGCTACCAGTCGCTGGGCGTCTTTGCCACTACCGAAGAGGCAGAGAAGGCCGGACTCTACATCATGGGCGAGAACGGTGTTGACAAGAACTACTTCAAGGCTGGTGACATTCACTTCGCCGACCTCAATGGTGACCATCAGATTACAGAGGCCGACCGCACCGTCATTGGCGATCCGAACCCTGACTTCTATGGTAACATCTTCACGACATTTGCCTATAAGCGTCTGAAACTGGACCTGCGCTTCAACTACTCAGTGGGTAACGATGTCTATAACTATCAGCGTTCACAGCTGGAAGGCGGTTCGCGCTTCATGAACCAGACCACGGCCATGATACGCCGTTGGCAGGTAGAAGGTCAGCATACCGACATTCCTCAGATTACCTTCCAGGATCCGATGGGTAACTCACGTTTCAGCAACCGTTGGATTGAGGATGGCAGCTATCTGCGCCTGAGGAGCGTAACCCTGAGCTATGACCTGCCCATGAACAACGAGTATCTGCAGGGTATGCAGTTCTGGATTCAGGCCAACAACCTGTTTACTTGGACCAAGTACCTGGGCACCGATCCTGAGTTTGCCATGACCTCCAATGTCATTGGCCAGGGCATCGACGTAGGACAGCTGAGCCAGAGTCGTTCTATCGTGGCTGGAATAAAGATCAAGCTGTAATGAGAAGTGAAAAGTGAAAAGTGAAAAGTGAAAAATTAAGAGTTATGAATACTAAATTCAATAAATTCATCTTCGGTCTCTGTGCCTGCTGCGGTCTGCTCTCCTGCTCCGATTTCTTCGACCAGCAGTCAGAACATATTATCTTCACAGAACAGAACCACCTTGCCAATGCCACTGACACCATCTACAGTGTCACGGGCATACTCAACAAGTTGCAGGCCATTGGTGACCGTACCGTCTTGCTGGGTGAGGTACGCGGTGACTTGGTGGACATCACCAGTGATGCCAATAAAGACCTGCGCGAGATTGCCGAGTTCAACATCAGCGATGACAACCGTTACAATGTTCCCCGCGACTATTACGCTGTCATCAACAACTGTAACTACTTCATTGCAAATGTTGATACGGCTATGAAGAACAACCGTAACGAGTATCTCTTCATGCGGGAATATGCTGCTGTAAAGGCCATCCGTGCTTGGACCTATCTCCAGCTGGTGCTGAACTATGAAAGGGTGAAGTTCGTGACAGAACCCATTCTCACCAAAGCCGATGCAGAGAAGGACTATCCCGAAAAAGATCTGGAGGGAATCTGCGAGTACTTTATCAAGGACCTGGAACCGCTTACCATCCGCTGGGGCAACGAATACCCCCAATATGGTATGATTCGCGGCAATGATTCACGCCTGTTCTACTTCCCCCTGAACGTTGTCTTGGGTGACCTGAACCTGTGGCTGGCCAGCTCGACACGCAATAAGGCCTATTTCCGCGAGGCTGCATACCGCTACTACAAGTATATCGACGAACGTAACGGTGACAACTCTGCCTACCCCAACGGTCTGAATTATTACACCTGGGCACCGGGTACCAATACCTGGAACAGCACCTATTCTTCGACAAGCGGTAGTCTCACTTCAGAGAACTATGCCTACAGTTCGGAGATTGTTACCATGATTGCCGGTGACTCTATTCCCGCAGAAGGAAACTACAGCGACTTACGCAACTACTTCAACTCGAATATTGACAACAACTATCATGTGAGCATCGTTCCCTCGACTTACATGTTCAACCTGTCGGAGAGCCAGTATCACTGCTGTGTAAGCTCCAACGGAAAAACTGTCTCTTATGCACCAGAGGGCTTGAGCAATCACAGATCAGGTGACCTGCGCCTGTACTGGTATTACTCTTGGGGTGAAACCAAGAACCGCGACACCGGCGAGCGCATTGAGACATCGTACATTGACAAGCAAAGCTCACAGAACATCCACATCTACCGCAGACAGATGATCTACCTGAGAATGGCAGAGGCTCTGAACGGCGCCGGTTATCCCCGTGCCGCCTTCCAGATTCTGGCACGAGGTGTTAACAATAACGTCTGGGAAGAGTATGTATATCCCTACTGCTCAGAGAGTGACTCTGCATGGCTGAGCCGACTGGACTTCGACCCCGAGCTTTATATGCTCTGCACCGTCCAGGAATTTGCAGGCACATACGGCGACCGCTCACCCAACACCATCGGCATCCACACCCACGGTTGCGGTTGGACTCCTTTGAACGAGTATTACCAGTTGCCTGAGGCTCCCAAGCCAGAGCCCGCTGAAGGTGAAGGTGAGGGCGAAGGCGAAGGTGAAGAACCCGCTGAAGAGCCTGTTGTCATCGTGAAGGACACACCTGAACTCATCGCAAAACAGCAAGCTTTCGTTGACAGCCTGCTGTTAGATGAGAACGCTTTGGAACTGGCCTTTGAGGGTACCCGCTTCTATGACATCATGCGCTTTGCCCTGCGCCAGGACAACCCTGGAAAGTTCCTCGCTGAGAAGGTGGCTGCCCGCCGTGGTAAGAACAACATTGACGAAGGACTGAAGGCCCGCCTACAAGACAAGCACAACTGGTATCTCAAACGGACTGGCCAGATTGGAGTGTTTGGGAATTAAAGGAGTTAAGGAGTTAAAGGAGTTAAGGAGTTAAAGGACAATAGTTCCTGGAGCTTCATCGAGAAAACAGCGGCTGTCGTTCAGCGACAGCCGCTGTTTTTTTGTCGCTTTTTATTATAATTAATCACAAAAAGAGAGCAGAATTGTACGATTTATGAGATTTTTACTGTACCTTTGCAAGCCAAAAGCATAAAAAACGTACAATATGAAATTATTCGATGTCTATCCCTTATTCGATGTGAACATCGTCAAAGGAAAAGGTTGTAGTGTGTGGGACGACAAAGGTCAGGAGTACCTCGACCTCTATGGCGGTCATGCCGTCATCAGCATTGGCCACTCACACCCTCATTATATAGAGAAAGTTACTGAGCAGCTGAACAAGATTGGCTTCTACTCAAACTCGGTTATCAACAAACTGCAAGTGGAACTGGCTGAGCGACTGGGCCGTATCAGTGGCTACGAAGACTATCAGCTGTTCCTCATCAACAGCGGTGCCGAGGCCAACGAGAACGCCCTGAAACTGGCATCGTTCACCAACGGCCGCACCCGTGTGCTCAGTGCCAACAAAGCTTTCCACGGCCGCACCTCACTGGCAGTGGAAGTCACCAACAATCCCAAGATTATTGCACCCGTCAACGACAATGGCCACGTCACATACCTGCCGCTGAACGACCTGCCAGCCTGGGAGACGGAACTACAAAAAGGCGATGTCTGTGCCGTCATCTTAGAGTGCATCCAGGGCGTAGGCGGCATCCAGCTGGCTACCAAGGAGTTTGCCATGGGACTTCAGAAGCTCTGCCGGCAGCACAATACCATGCTGATTTGCGACGAGATACAGTGCGGCTACGGACGTAGCGGCAAGTTCTTCGCCCACCAGTGGTTAGGCATCCGCCCCGACATCATCACCGTGGCCAAGGGCATAGCCAATGGTTTCCCCATGGGTGCTGTGCTGATTTCACCTGACTTCCAGCCAGTCTATGGACAGTTAGGAACGACCTTCGGCGGCAACCATCTGGCATGTGCCGCTGCACTGGCCGTGCTGGACGTCTTCGAGGAAGAACATCTGGTGGAGAATGCACGCATCGTGGGCGACTACCTGATGGAAAGACTGAAGACAATGAGTAGCGATGGAACCACTACGCATATCAAAGATGTACGCGGCCGTGGCCTGATGATTGGCATTGACCTTGACATTCCCCACAAGGATGTCCGCCAGCCGCTCATCTATCAGGAGCATTGCTTTACGGGCTGCGCCGGCACAAACATCCTCCGTCTGCTGCCCCCATTGTGTCTGACCAAGGCCGATGCCGACCTCTTCATAGAAAAACTAACAAAAACGCTGAAGACAATATGAAAATCAGTATCATTGGAGCCGGAGCCATGGGTGGTGCCATGGCAGAGGGGCTCATCAAGGGCGATTACATCCAGAACGAAGACATCTGCGTAGCTGACCCGTCACGTCAGATGCGTGACAAGTTTTCCAACATGGGCATTACCGCCACTCCCAGTAATCAGTTGGCAGCACAGGGTGCCGACGTGGTATGCGTAGTCGTGAAGCCGTGGCTGGTGGAGCAAGTGCTGAAAAGCATCAAGGACGTACTGGACTACGACCAACAGCTATTGGTCGTGGTGGCTGCCGGCGTGAAAAGCGAGCAGGTTCGGGAATGGTTAGCCAAGGACGGGAAGATGATTCCCTCATTCCTGGTCATCCCCAATATTGCCATCGCACAGCTGCAGTCCATGACGTTCATTGTGCCCAGTGCTGAGGCATTGCCTCAGCATACGGAACAGGTGAAGACGCTGTTCGACTCCATGGGACGGAGCATCATCACCGAGGAGAACCACCTGGCAGCCGGCACAACGCTGGCCTCCTGTGGCATCGCCTACGCCATGCGCTACATCCGCGCAGCCAGTGAAGGCGGCGTGGAGTTGGGCTTCAAGGCCGACGAGGCCAAGCAGATTGTCATGCAGACCATCAAAGGTGCCGTGGAACTGCTGCAGGCAACCGGTCTGCACCCCGAGGCAGCCATTGACCTGGTGACCACGCCGGGCGGTGTCACCATCAAGGGTCTTAACGAGATGGAACATGCCGGCTTCACGTCCAGCGTCATCCGCGGACTGAAAGCCGGAGCGAAATAAAAAAGAAAAAGACAACAGAAACAACAAAAAACAACTATTATTCTTCATCATGTTGAGAAAAGTTGTTTAAGTTGTCTAAGTTGTCGTAAAAAATAAATAAACGATATGGATGAACAACTGAAACAGATTGGTGAGCGTCTGCGCGGACTGCGCGACGTGCTGGACATTCCTGTAAGCGAGATGGCCGAGACCATCGGCATGGATGCAGAAAAGTATGAGAAGATAGAGAAGGGCGAGCTGGACATTACCATCTCGAACCTGATGAAGATTGCACATAAGTACGGCGTGTCCACCGAGGAACTGATCTTTGCCGAGGCGCCGCACATGAAGAGCTACTATGTGACGCGCAAGGGACAGGGCATGAGCATTGAACGTACCAAGGCATACAAGTACCAGAGCCTTGTGGGCGGTTTCGTGAACCACAAGGCCGACGTGTTCATCGTCACCGTCGAGCCAAAGCCCGGCGTGCGTACCGTCTATAAGAACACTCACCCTGGCCAGGAGTTCAATCTTGTCTTAGAGGGTAAGATGGAACTGTACATCGGCGGTAAGACGATTATTCTCGAAGAGGGCGATAGCATCTACTTCGACTCCACGAAGCCGCACGGCATGCTGGCTGTCGGCGACAAAGCTGTGAAATTCTTGGCGTTTACTGTAGAATAACGCTATTTCGTAATAACGCTATTTCGTAATAACGTCATAACGTTATAACGTTATAACGACAACAAGAAAAAATTATGATAGAAAGATTTTTGAAGCAGACGACGTTCACGTCAATTGAGGATTACAACAAGAATCTGGAGTTTATCATCCCAGAGAACTTTAACTTCGCCTACGATGTGATGGACGTGTGGGCCGAGGAGAAACCCGACGGTCTCGCCATCCTGTGGACCAACGACCAGGGCGAGGAGATACGTACCACCTTCGCAGAACTGAAGGAACAGACCGACCAGGCCGCCAGCTACCTGATGTCGTTAGGCATCGGCAAGAACGACCCCGTGATGCTCATCCTGAAGCGTCACTACGAATGGTGGGTCATCATGCTGGCACTCTGCAAGATTGGCGCCATCGTGATACCAGCCACCCACATGCTGACGAAGCACGACATCGTATATCGTAACACACGCGCCTCGGTGAAGGCCATCATCTGCGCCAAAGACGATTATATCATCAGCCAGATAAAACTGGCCATGCCGGAGAGTCCCACCGTGAAGCAATACATTACGCTGGGCGACGTAGAAGGTTTCCATAACTGGAAAGAAGAGTGGCAAAAGGCGCCTAAGTTCCAGCGGCCGGCCTTCGTGAACACCAACGACGACACCATGCTGATGTACTTTACCAGTGGCACCAGCGGTGAGCCGAAAATGGTGGCCCACGACTACCTCTACGCCATGGGACACCTGACTACAGGCGTCTTCTGGCACAACCTGCACGAGGGTTCGCTGCACCTGACCGTGGCTGATACCGGCTGGGGAAAAGCCGTCTGGGGCAAGTTCTACGGCCAGTGGTTTGCCGGTGCTACGGTATTCGTCTTCGACCACGAGAAGTTCAATGCTGACACGCTGTTGCGTCAGATTGAGAAATATAAGGTGACAAGCTTCTTTGCACCTCCCACCATCTACCTTTTCATGTTTCGCGAGG
>JAEEGL010928435.1_pt1 | contig 23866 bp, 26 predicted proteins | sample 9134231 | NCBI WGS metagenome assembly JAEEGL01 (sample SAMN16246548, study PRJNA631951) | gut metagenome | biome: gut microbiome; feature: rumen; material: fiber-attached | host: Bos | place: Iran: Karaj | collected 2018-10 | reverse complement strand
TGCGGAGAGGGCAGGGAAGCCCTTTTGTCGGCGTTTCCGTTTACGGATACCGGGGCGGCGCAGAGCGCGGCGGGAACGGCGCTCGCGGCGTTTTCCGAACGGGTCGTTTCTTTTCACGAGCTCAGTCCATTATATATGAAGCCGTCTCAGGCGGAAAGACTTAAAAAGGAGAATGAACGATCATGAGCGACAAAGAAGAGCTTAAAAAGGCGAAGCCGGATACGGAGGCCGGAGCCGTCGGCTACGGCGGGAAAGAGCCGGATGCGGGCGTTATCATCCCCGCGCCGAAAAGGTTTTTCAAAACGCCGGAGGAGGAAGCCATAGTCGTTACGGCGGAGAACTACCGCATAAGGGGCTTCAACATACAGTATGACGATACGAAGCTCGTGGCGCCGTCGGATACCACTCCACGCGAATACAGATATTCATTCGGAACGCAGACGCCGGAGGACGCGACGCCGCAGATGCTCCATTATTCGAACTGCGCGGCTTTCACTTACGACGTGTATATGCAGGCGTTCGGCTGCGACATAGTATCGTGGTTCACGGAAAGTCTCATAAAGCGCGACGATATGCTCGTTTTCAAGTATTTCCCGACCCATGAGGAGACCCCGGAGGAACAGAAGGCGGTGGAAAAAGAGTTCCGCGCTGCCTTAAAAGTCGGCGATATAATAGTGACGAGACACGAGGGCAACATGACCGGCCACGCCATGCTCTACGTAGGGGACGGAACGATAATCCACAGCACTTCGTTCGGGCTGGGTAATTATAAGTACGACACGAAAACGGAAAATCTCGAAAAGAACGGCACCGTGTGCTACAAGACCGTCGACAGTCTTTTCGACAGCACGACAAAGAGATTTTTCTTCAACAGCTACGCTTACGGCATAGCGAGACCGAGCGTCGTGTATGACCTTAAGATAACCGAAAACACCGCGAACAAGGTCCGTCATCTTCAGAATATCTATACCGAAAAAACGGCGTCGAAGACCTCGGGACAGACTGCCGATCTTTCGGAGGAGATAACCTTCACCTTCGGCGCGAAGAATTATAACGGAGAGGATGCCGAGCTTACCGTCACCGACAGCCTTCCCGAGAATACCGAATACGTTTCCGGCGGAGTCCTCTGCGGGAACGAGATACGCATGCAGCTTCAGGTCCCCGCCAAGGGAGAGGCGAGCGTTTCCTATACGGTAAGAGTCAAAAACGACGAGAGCCTTTACGGCAAAACGGTGTGGACCGGAGACGGAAAGATAGGCGGCGTCGTTCACCGCTGCGCGCCGATATATATTAGAAAGAGACTGCCCGCATACGTCGGGACCGTCGCGGCGGGCGAGGTCGAAAAAAAGCTCGGGGCGAGTACCGCGAGCATCCTTTCGGCGATGTTCGGAGATTATAAAGAGAATAAAGACTACCAGCAGCTTATAACAAACTCTGCGTATATAAACAAGCTCGTGCCGACAATGTACGGCGGAAGATACGTCGTAAAAAGCGATCTTTTCGGCGGAGAGAGGACGCGCGGGATACTGCGCTGCCAGCTCTGCGAAGGAGACATCCTTCTTGCAAGCGACGAAAGGGAATGCAAAACGACATATGCCTATGAGATCACGGCAAACGGAGTGTGCGACCTCGCGTCGCTCGAGAGCAAGGAAGGCGACGAAGCGCAGAGGCTGCTTTACAGCGTGCTCGGATGCTATAAGTTCGCCGTCCTCCGTCCTTCAATGATCTGATCATTCCGAAAGGAGATATGGATATGACAATAGCTTTGGGCTGCGATCACGCGGGACTTGAACTGAAAAACGAGATCATCGCGCATCTTGAGGCAAACGGGGAGCAGGTCATAGACTGCGGGACTTATACGAAGGAGTCCTGCGACTATCCGGTCTTCGCCGAGGCGGTCGCCGAAAAGGTGCTCTCAAAGGAAGCTGTGTTCGGGATCCTCGTGTGCGGGACGGGCATAGGGATGTCCATGGCGGCAAACAAAATAAAGGGCATAAGGGCGGCGGCGCTTTCCGACTGCTTTACCGCCGAAGCGACGCGCAGACATAACGACGCAAACGTGCTCTGCCTCGGGCAGAGAGCGTTGGGAGCGGGTCTTGCTTTAAAGTTGGTGGATATTTTCATAAGCACTCCGTTCGACGGCGGCAGACACACGCGAAGAGTTGAACTTTTGAAAAAGCTTGAAAACAGATAAGGAGATTTTGATATGGAACTTTCTGAGAACGTACACATCCTTAACCATCCGCTGATCCAGCATAAGCTCTCAATCCTCAGAAAGGAGACGACGGGCGTAAAGGAGTTTCGTGAGATCGTCGGCGAAATAGCCATGCTCATGTGCTACGACGCGACCAGAGATCTGCAGACCAAAGAGATCAAGATCAAAACGCCGATAGCGACGGCAAAGGTCAGAGTCCTTGCGGGAAAGAAGCTCGCGATAGTCCCCATACTGCGCGCAGGTCTGGGAATGGTCGACGGCATGCTCAACCTTATCCCCTCCGCAAAGGTGGGACATATAGGACTTTACAGAGATCCTCAGACTCTCGAGCCCGTAGAGTACTACTGCAAGCTGCCTCCGGACATTGAGGAAAGAGACGTTTTGGTCGTAGACCCGATGCTCGCGACCGGCGGATCATCCGTCGCGGCGATCGGCTTCCTCAAAAAGCGCGGAGTCACCCATATCAAGCTGCTCAACATCATCGCGGCTCCCGAGGGCGTGGAGAGAGTTACGAGAGAGCATCCGGACGTCCAGCTTTACTGCGCCGCGCTGGATGAAAGACTGAACGAGCACGGTTACATCGTGCCGGGCCTCGGCGACGCGGGCGACAGGATATTCGGAACGAAGTAAAAAAACGGGACAAGGCGCTTCTGCGCCTTGTCCCGAAATGAAATCCGAAGCTTTAAAAACGGCCTTTTATCTTCTGTATCTCCGCGTGCTGCCGTAACGGCGGAACCTGCGTCTTCTGCTGGCGGCCCTCGATATGATTATTATTATGATTATCAGAAGGACTGCGCCGAGCCCGAGCAGGATGAGCGTGGCTTTGTTCTTGAAGAAGGCGCGGACGAGCTTTACCTTGTAAAGAAGATCCGAACGCGTGAAATTGGACGAGCTGACGAGAGCTATCGTCCCGTAATCGTGTCCGTTGTAGGAGACGCGGACCTTGCCGATCTCCTCTCCCTTTGAAACGGGAGCCTCGACCGAATCGGGCACGTCGTAGCTCAGCTTAACGTCCTCGCTCTTGAAATCGTTGGGCAGAAGAGCCGTGATAGATTCCTTGGGAAGCAGTATGACCGATTCTCCGTCGGGAGATACGGTGACGGGCACTTCGGCGATGGGCGTCGTCTGCTTGAGCAGCGTCTGCATCGAGAAGTTCTGCGACGCGTAGTTGAAAAGAGTTTTCGCCGCGAGGAAGCTTCCTTTTTTCCCGTCCTCGGTCGTTTTGGCGCCCAGGATCACCGCGTAGTAAACGAGCCCGTCTTTTTCATAAGACGCGGAAAGGCAAAGCCCGGCGGGCGTCGTCGAGCCGGTCTTTATTCCCGTGGTGCCCTTGTAGATATATTCGGCTCCGTTTTTGCCGAGCAGAGCGTTCGTGGTATTGAGCAGGGTCTCCTGAGAGTGCTTGTTGGTCGCAGGCAACGTCATCGAGGTCTTTTTGACCGTCTCTGCGAAAAGGGGCAGCTGCATGGCGTATTCGGATATCTTGAGCAGGTCGCGCGCCGTTGAATAATGGTCTTCGTCATGAAGCCCGTGAGCGTTTGTGAAATGCGTGTTCGTGCAGCCTATCGCAGCGGCCTTGGAGTTCATAAGCTCGACAAAATCGGCGATGTTCCCGCTCGAAGCTATCGCAAGCGCGTTTGCCGCGTCGTTCCCGGAGGGAATGAGCAGATATTCGAGAAGGCTTATGAAGGGTATCTTTTCTCCGGCGAGCAGATAAGCGTGGAAGCCTTCGTTTACGAGGGGATTGATGGCGGCAGAGGTGACGGTGACGGTCTCCTCGGGGTCGCAGTTCTCGATCGCGAGTATGGCGGTCATTATTTTGGTAAGGCTGGCGGGATAAAGCTTTTCGTCCGCATTTTGCTCGAAAAGGACGGTCCTGGTGGTCTCCTCCATGACTATCGCGGCCTTTGCGTCAACAGAGGGGGGTTCTGCGGCGATGGCGACAACAGGAAACAATGATAAAACCGCAGCCGCAGCGACGATCAAACAAACGATTCTTTTCACCGCAATCACTCCTATCTGATAAGTATATATATTATACCATTTTTGCCCGATTATTTCAACAGACAAAAACAAAAAAGACAGAGGATGAAAATGTCCCGAAAAATATGGATCCCGTGCCTTTGCGCGGCGCTGCTTATCGCAGGAATACTCGCGGGCATACTGATAACGGTCTCCGGCTCGGTGATAATAAAGCCGGTCGGCGGCGACGGAAAAATATACTCCGCGCCGAGGGTCTCCGGGGGATCCGAAAAAACCGTAGAGGAAATACCGAAGATCAACGTCAACACGGCGACCCGGAGCGAGCTTACGCAGCTGCCGGGGATAGGCGAAAAGCTCGCGGGCATGATAATCGAATACAGAGAAAAAAACGGAGCCTTTCTTTCCGCACAGGACGTTATGAAGGTGAGCGGCATAGGACAGGCGACGTATGATAAAATAAAAGATCTTATAACGACGGAATAAGGAGAAGGCTGATGAGCGTAAGGGTTTTGGTAGTAGATGATGAAAAGCTGCTTGTAAAGGGCATCAAGTTCAACCTGGAAAACGACGGTTATACCGTGGACGGGGCTTACGACGGCGCGGACGCGCTGGAGCTTTTCAAGGAGAACAAATACGATATCGTCATTCTGGACCTTATGCTTCCGGGGCTGGACGGGCTTACCGTATGCCGCAGGATAAGAGAAGAATCAAACGTCCCCGTCATAATGCTGACGGCAAGAGGAGAGGGCAGGGATAAGCTCATCGGCTTTGAATACGGGGCGGACGACTATATGACCAAGCCCTTCGACATACTCGAGCTCAAGGCGCGCATACGCGTCATACTTCGCAGGAGCGCGAAGCCGAGCGGAAGAGCCGAGGACTCGATCCAGATCGGAAAGATAAAGGCGGACCTTATACAGAGGACCGTCTACGTGGACAAAAACCCGATCGAGCTCACCGCCAAGGAGTTCGATCTTCTGGTCACCCTTATGCGCAACTGCGGGAAGGTATACAGCAGGGAAACGCTGCTCAACGACGTATGGGGCAAGGATTTCCCGGCGGATATAAGGACGGTCGACGTCCACGTCCGCAGACTGCGCTTCAAGCTTGAAGAGGACGACGCGAATCCCGAATACATCCTGACAAAATGGGGAGTTGGATATTATTTCAAAGCCGAGTAACAAAAAGGGAAGGATAAAGATCCCTTTCAGTCTCTGTGAAAAAATAATATGCATTTTTGCCGCCGTCCTTTTCGTTATGGTAGCGGTCATAAACATTTTCCCGACGGCGTTGGTAAAAAAGCAAATGATAGAGGCGGCGCGTTTGGAGCTCACAAAGGATGCGTCGTCGCTTGCTTATACCGTCGCGAGCATATCGTCGGTAAGCGGCAGCGAGATCGGCTCGGCGATCACCGTCCTCAATATCTCCGCGGATAACAAGCGCATCGTGGTCGTGAACGAAAACGCCTCGGTCATATACGACAGCATAGGCTCGCGCAGACTTTTAGGATCGGTTATAGTAAGCGCGGAGATACTGTCGGCGCTGACGGGAAAGGATACCTTTTACTGCCAATATGACGGCGACGCTTTCCACGAGTGGTCGGCGGTGCCGATAATGAAGGACGACAGGCTTTTCGGCGCGGTATATATTTACGAGGAAAACACAGAGAACGCGGCGCTTTTGAAGAGCCTTGAAAAAAATATACACACGGCGTCAATACTGACGGCCGGCGCGACTCTGATAATGGTCTTCATATTCACCACCGACCTGCGCCGCAGGCTCTCTCAGATATTGAGAGGCGTAAGGGAAGTGGGCAACGGCAACTTTGATTACCGTATAAACATGACCGGCTCGGACGAGCTCATGAAGATCTCCGACGAGTTCGACAATATGTGCCATGCGATAAAGCAGAACGAAAAGATGAGGCATCAGTTCGTGTCCGACGCCTCTCACGAGCTGAAAACGCCGCTTGCCTCGATAAAGCTCCTTTCCGATTCCATAGTCAACAACGACAACATAGAACGCGAGGAGATCAACGAGTTTTTGGGAGATATTTCCAACGAGATAGGCAGACTGACGAGGATAAGCGAAAGCCTTATATCCATAAATCAGGCGTCTATATCGGCCGACGAGGAAGTATATCCCTGCGACCTGGGCGAAACGGTGGAAAGAGTATACGAGCGCCTGAAGCCGAACGCCGAGCATGCCGGAGTGACACTGAACGCGGATAATAAGGGAGAGTTTTTCGTTATCGCGACCGAAGACGGATTGTATCATATAGTCTTCAACCTCGTGGAGAACGCCATAAAGTATAACAGAAGGGGCGGGAGCGTAGACGTCCTTCTCTCAAAGGATGAGGGCAGAACGGTGCTGACTGTGACCGACACGGGCATAGGCATACCCGAGCACGAGCAGAAGCACGTTTTCGAGCGCTTTTTCCGCGTTGATAAAATGAGATCGAGAGAGACCGGAGGATCGGGCCTCGGACTTTCGATCGTAAAGGAATGGGTCACGCGCTTCAACGGAGAAATAAAAATGAAGAGCGTTTTCGGAGAGGGCACCGTGTTTTCGGTCATCTTCGACGAAGGGAAGGCGGACTTATGAAAAAGACGGCTGTCCTTCTGATATTATGCACGGCGCTTTGCCTCCTTTCGTCGTGCGCGGGCGGCGGGCAGGCTCCCGCAGCGTCCGAGACGGGCACGAAGATATATTTTGTAAGAGAAGACAAGCTCGGAAGGAAATACCTCGATTACGAATACCGTGACGACGTTCAGGGCGCGTCGAATTATGAAAGGATAACGGCGATCCTGAATGCGATAAGAGAGCCGCTTTCGAGCGACGCGCTGCCCGCGATACCGCAGACCGTGGATATACTGAACGTCCGGCTCCGCGGCAGCACACTGGAAATAACCTATACGCCGATGTATCATTATCTCAGCACTGCGGACAAGCTGCTCGCAGCGGCGGCGGTCTCAAGGACCATGTTTGAAGACGGTAAGGTCCAATACGTCATGCTGACGAGCAACGGATATACCCAGCCGCCGGCGTATGACGCCTATATCTACGGCGGGAGCATACGGACCGACAGCGAACTGTTTTTTGACTGAAAACCTTACCTGCGCCTTCTTGCGAAGGCGCAGGTCTTTTTTATAAAAACGCTTGACAAGATCGGTTTATCGGAGTAAACTTAAATTATGGTTTATCAGGATAAACCGAAAGGAGAGGCTTGCCGTATGGATATAGAACTCGGAGCGGTGCAGGAAAGATTCGCGGACATAGTCTGGGCGCACGAGCCCGTAAGCTCGGGCGAGCTCGTAAAGCTGTGCGAAAAGGAGCTCAACTGGAAAAAGCCGACGACATATACCGTCCTTCGCAAGCTGTGCGAGAAAAATCTGCTCAAGAACGATAACGGAGTCGTGACGTCGCTTATTTCAAGAGAGGATTTTTATTCCGCAAAGAGCAAACAGATAATCGACGACTCCTTCCGGGGCTCTCTCCCGGCTTTCGTCGCGGCCTTCGTCTCGGGGAAAAAGCTTTCGGCGGATGAAGCCGATGAGATAAAGAAGCTGATAGACGCTTTTGCAAAGGAGGACAGACCGTGAACGGGATATTCTTCAAAATACTGAATATGGCTCTTACGGCGAGCTGGCTGATCATAGCCGTCGCGGTCGTGCGGATGCTGATAAAGAAGGCGCCGAGATGGATATCCTGCCTGCTTTGGGCGCTCGTTCTCCTTCGACTTGTCCTGCCTTTCTCCTTTGAAAGCAGGCTGAGCCTCGTTCCTTCCGTCGGGACGGTCGGATATGAGACCGTGACGCAGAGCAGCGGGGAGGTCCCTTCTGAGGGAGCGGCTCCCTTTATCGTGACCGTAGGAGGGGAGCAGGCGTCGGCTCCCGCTGTCAGCGATCCGGATGCGCCCGAAAAAAACAGGAACGGGGACTTTTTAAAAGCCCTGATCTCCGCCGCGCCTTTCGTGTGGGTAGGCGGCGCGGCGCTCATGCTCGCCTACGCCCTTTTCAGCTATGCAAGGCTCAAAAGAAAGGTCGCGGCGTCGGTCCCCGCGGGCGCGGGCGTTATGGCGTGCGACGATATAGGTTCCCCCTTCATCCTCGGGATAATAAAACCCAAAATATACGTGCCGTCTTCGATGAGCGGGCGTCCCCTGGAGCTTGTCACCGAGCATGAAAAGGCGCATATAAAGCGGCTCGATCATCTCTGGAAGCCGCTCGGTTATCTTGCTTTGACGGTGTATTGGTTAGATCCTCTTTGCTGGCTTGCGTATATCCTCTTCTGCAGGGATATCGAGGCGGCGTGCGACGAGAAGGTCGTCCGCGATATGGATAAAGAGGGCGTCGCGGAGTATTCGCGGACCCTTCTGGATTTCAGCGCGCCGAAAAAGACCGTCTCCGCCTGTCCGCTCGCTTTCGGAGAGGTCGGCGTAAAGCAGAGAATAAAGAGGATTCTCAATTATAAAAAACCGGCCTTCTGGATCATAGCAGCCGCGATCCTGCTCTGCGCGGCGGTGGCGGTCTGCTTCCTTACCGATAAAAAGAACTCAGAAAAGGTGGTTTGCGGAAAGATAGTAGGCATCCAAGCCGGCGCGCTGCTTATAGAGCCCGAAGAGGACGGGAAGAAAAACTTGGATCACGGGACCGTTAGAGTACCCGCGGACGGCACTGTGATCGGTGAAGCCGGGATAGGAGATAGGGTGGAAATAAAATATAACGGAGAAACCGTTTATACGATAAAGATCACAGAAAAGGCGGCAGATCCCGTCACGCAGGAGCCCGCGACCGAGGATCCCGGCACACAGGATCCTTCTTCGCAGGGCATCGTCCTGCAGGAGCCCGTCACGCAGGAGCCCGTCTCCGGCGGCGATACGGACAAGAAGTACTTATTTGCCCCTGAAGAGGAATACAAGGGCAGGAGCCTTGAAGAGCTGAGGCAGACCTTCCCGGGATTTTTCGGGCTTCCGACCGAAAAGGGACTCGATATATACGTCTGGCAGATGGCGCCGAGAGCCTATTACTGCTCACTTGTTTCCGGCTATGACAAAAAGACCGACGTGCAGCTTGAGTTCGGGAGCGGCGTGATAATGCAGGAAATGAAGCTGATACTCTCGACATACAACGTAAAAGAGAGCGACGTCCGGGTGCACGCCATCCGAAAAGCAATATCGAGTTACTTTTACGTAATAGACGACGAATACCTGGCGACAGTCAAAGGACTGTTATTCCCCGAAAAGACGGTCGGATACAAGGTCTCCTACGCGAACTGGTCGAACGTTCTGATCATGAGCTCGCTTAATTCCGATAAGATGCTGATAAGCTCGGAGCAGCACCTGCCGGTGTTCAAGTTCGATTCTTTAGGCGAGCTAGAAAGCTTCAAGAAAGCCTACGGCGGGTCCCTTACCATGGACATGGGATACGACGAGATGCCTTCCTTCAAAGAGGCGACCGCCTCCTACGACGACGCCTTCTTTGAAAACAAGTCGGTCGTCCTGGTATACGTTTCTTCAAGCAGCGGCTCCTTCCGATACGGAGTGACCTCGGTCGGGCTCAGCGGATCGGACCTTTCGGTCGGCGTATATCAAAGCTTTGATCCGGAAGCCTATACCGCGAATATGGCGGGCTGGTTTATAACCGTCGAGCTCGAAAAAAGCGACATCAAGGACTGCAAAAGCTTTGACGCCGTGATGGTCCGGTAAAAAACGCTTTAAAAGACGGACTGGATTTTTCCGGAAGCATATGATATAATCTTTTTAAACAAAAACGAAAAGCGGAGGAGTCGCGATGAAAAAGAGAAACAAGATCATCATTGCCGTGATAGCGGCCGTGATCGCCCTCGGCATGATCGTTCCGATCATAGCTTCCGTGATCCTGAGATAAGCAAAGACAAAAAAATAAAGGCATAGCCTGCGGCTATGCCTTATTTTTTATCATTTATTTTGCGATCTTCTTTGCTATGCTGCTCTTTTTCCTTGCGGCATTATTCTTATGAATAACTCCGGAAGCCGCGGCTTTGTCGATCGCGGAAACGGTATCGCGGTAAACCTTCTCGACGTCTTCGCCGCCTGCGGTCGCTGCGGCGTCAAACTTTTTGAGCTGGGTCTTGAGAGCCGCTTTTTCCGAACGGTTCGCGGCGTTCTCGGCACGGGAAACCAAAACGCGCTTCTTTGCGGACTTGATATTGGGCATGCGTTCTAACCTCCTTACAAAGATGATTTTTCAGCGAAAAATATAATATCATAAAAAACCTCAAAATGCAAGGATTTTTTGCATACTTTCGGCGTCCGGTGGAAAAATAAGCCGGTAAGAAGGAGTGACGGGCTTATGAAGGGCAGGACCGATATGGCGGAGGAATTGCACGATTCTCTCAAAGAGGCGTGCGACAGGAGCGGGGGAATAATAAGCGAGCTTTATGCCGAAGACGGCGTCAAGGTGAGCCGCATAAGCGTGATCTCTTCGGAGGGAGCCGAGGCGATCGGCAAGCCCTGCGGGACCTATATAACCCTGACCGCCGAAAAAAACTGGCACGGGGACGCCGCCGCCGTCCGCGGCGCCGCGAAGTGCATTGCAAAATATCTGAGACCGCTGATCCCCGAAAAAGGCGAGGTGATGGTGGTCGGGCTCGGGAACAGATTCATCACGCCCGACAGTCTGGGACCCGCGGTGACGGACAGGATAATAGTGACGAGGCATCTTGCTTCCCTCAGTGAGTTTTCGCTTTTCCGTCCCGTCTGCGCGATCAACGCGGGAGTTTTGGGGTGCACCGGCATCGAGACGGCGGAGATCGTTAAGGGGGTCTGCGGCAGGGTAAGACCCTGCGCCGTGATCGCCATAGATTCCCTGGCCTCCCTTTCGGTCTCGAGGCTCTGCCGCACCTTTCAGATATCCGACACGGGCATCGTCCCCGGCGCGGGCGCCTTCAACGCACGCAGAGCGCTCGACCGCGAGACCCTCGGCATACCGGTCATAGCTTTAGGAGTGCCTACGGTCGTCGACGCCGACACGATCGTTTCGGACGTGCTGAAAAGAAGCGTCGGCAAAAGGGAAAAAAGCGAGCTTTCAGATTTTCTCGTCACGCCCAAGGACATAGACGCGCTGATAACCAAAAGCGCGAGGGCCCTTTCGGACGGCATAAACATGGCGATACAGGGCAAGCTCGCCGAGGAGGATATAGCGCAGCTTTCGGATTCATAGATCCGAAGGCTTTTTCATATATTTTCACAAGAGGTGGAAGTATATGAAAAAGGAAGGACAAGCGGTCTTTTTTCTGCCGCTTTTGTCTGCGGTGCTCTTCTGCGTCCTGCTTTATATGTTCGATCACGGATATACGGGTCTTTTTAAAAAGCAAACGGATGAAACCGGAGGCATGACCCTATGGCATGCGGAAAGGGACGTGCTGCCGCAGAAAAACATACCCGAAAGCTTTATCCCGCTGAAAGAGGAGGAACCTAAAGAGGGGCTGCCCGAGGTCTATATACGGAACGATACTTCGTTTGAAGCAGAGCCCGAAGAAATTCTGCAGAGGAATGTCAGGATAAGCGCTTCGCCGTCGGGAGTCTCGGTCGTCGTCGTGCACACCCACGGGACCGAAGCGTATACTCAGGACGTGGGATATACATATACCGAAAGCGACTCTTTCAGGACGACCGACAGCGAAAAAAACGTCGTCCGCGTGGGGGAGGAGCTTTGCAGGGAGCTCGAGAGCCGCAGCATAAAGACCGCCCATTATACCGATTACTGCGATTATCCGAATTACGCCGGAGCTTACGACCGTTCCTTCGACCTGATAGAAAAGGCTCTTTCCGAGCACCCGGAGGCAAGGGTCGTGATAGACCTGCACAGAGACGCTATACTTTCGGCGGACGGGAGCTATTACAGAACGCAGGCGATCATAGAGGGAGAGACGTCCGCGCAGATAGAGTTCGTCTGCGGGACCGACGGAGGAGGGCTCTCTCATCCGGGATGGCGGGATAACCTCAGCTTTCAGCTTTACCTACAGCAGAGGATCGAGAGCATGTATCCGGGACTCATGCGGCCGCTCAATCTGCGCAAAGCGAGGTTCAATCAGCATTTCAGGACAGGCAGTATGCTGGTCGAGGTCGGGAGCTGCGGAAATACGCTTTCGGAGGCGCTGACCGCGGTGCGTTTTTTCGCGAGGGCGCTTTCCGAGGTGCTTTCGGAGTGAAAAAAGAGGTTTTTTCTTGACAACCGGAAAAAATTAGTGTATATTAGCAGGGTAATGTCGGAAATTATGCCGATATATACTTCTTGCCTGTCTCAAGGCAGGCCATAAGTCCATAAGGAGGTGCAAAAAAATGCCGAAAGTCAAAGGTTCCTATGAAACAGTCTTTATCGTGGATCTGTCGCTGGGCGAAGAGGGCGTCGCATCCGTCGTCGAAAAGTTCAAGTCCCTTATCGAAGCCAACGGAACGGTCACGAAGACAGACGAGTGGGGCAAACGCCGCTTTGCTTATCCCATCAACGATTTAAACGAAGGCTATTACGTTTTTATCGAGTTTGAGAGCGAGCCCGCATTCCCCACGGAGCTTGACCGTATATTCCGTATTACCGACGGAGTCATGCGCTCACTCATAATCGCGAAGTAAGGAGGAGAGAGATATGCTTAACAAAGCGATCCTTATGGGAAGGCTCACCGCCGACCCTGAACTCCGTAAAACACAGAACGATACTTCCGTCACCACGTTTACTCTTGCCGTAAACCGTTCCTTCAGCAGATCGGGAGAACAGGCGCAGACCGATTTCATCGACATCGTCGCCTGGAGATCCACAGCCGAGTTTGCAGCGAAGTGGTTCACCAAGGGTATGCAGGTAGCGGTTTCCGGACGCATCCAGACGCGTTCGTGGGAAGATAAGCAGGGACAAAAGAGAAAGAGCGTCGAAGTCGTTGCAGACGAAGTCTTCTTTGCCGATTCCAAGAAGGGCGACGCCTCTGCACGCCCCTCGATGCCCGAGCCTTTCGATCTTACGCCTCCCGATTCATCTTTCACGATGCCGGAGGAAGACAGCGACCTTCCCTTCTAATCTGATAAAGGAGGAAAAATCATGGAAAACGATAAAGAAAAAGTCGAACGCCCGCGCGGCACAGAGCACAGACGCCGCAAGGTCTGCCAGTTCTGCGCAGATAAGGCGACGAGCATAGATTATAAGGATTCCGCCAAGCTCAGAAAGTATATATCCGAGCGCGGCAAGATCCTGCCCCGCAGAATGACCGGCACCTGCGCGATGCATCAGCGCCAGGTCACCGAGGCAATAAAGAGAGCCCGTCATCTGGCCCTTCTGCCCTATACCGCAGACTGATTTAAAAAGGCACCGAGCAGATCCGCACTTATATGCGGATCTGCTTTTTTCGTCCGGCAATTTTTACACTTTTTTCAAATAAGATATGGTATAATATCTTTGTTGGAGAACGTGTGCGGCGCGGTCAGCGCCCGAAAAAAGCTTGATTTTGAGGACGGAGATATATGAAGGACTTTTTCTCAAAGTTCATGAAAGACAGATACGGCACCGATCAGTATAATATTTTTCTTGTGATCCTTTCGGTCGTGCTTATGATAATAGGCGGGATAACGGGCAAAACGAACGTGTTCGGCGTCCTGCTCATGGGCGTTGCGTTTTTTTTCATCGTCAAGGCGGCGCTGCGGCTTATGTCCAAGAACTCCGAAAAGTGCAAGAAGCAGAACATGAACTATCTGCGTCAGAGGGACGCCATACTCAACGGAGCAAGGAAGATCGTCTGCCGGATCAGGGAAGGGAAAACGCATAAGTTCTTTCTCTGCCCGGACTGCTCGGCCCTTCTTAGACTTCCCAAAAACGAGGGTATGATCGAGATAAAGTGTCCCAAATGCGGGAAAAAGTTCATCCGCAAGACCTGATGTTCGGATACGTAAAGATAAATCCTCAGGCCCTTCCCGAGGACAGAAAGAAAAGATACCGCGAGCTTTACTGCGGGCTTTGCAGAACGATCAAGGAAGAATACGGTCTTGCCGCCCATATGGCATTGAGCTTCGATATGGTCTTCCTGATACTTATGATAAACGGGCTTTTCGATCAGGAGGAGAAAAGGGGAGAATGCCGCTGTCTGCCTCATCCCGTAAAAAAGCACGGGACCTGCGTGACCGACGCCACGCGTTATGCGGCGGATATGAGCGTGCTTCTGACCTGCGGCAAGCTCGACGACGATAAAAAAGACGACGGGAGCTTACTTGCGGGAGCGGGACGCGCTGCGCTCTCCGCAGCCTATGAAAAGGCGTATGCGAGGCAAAAGGAAAAGGCCGACAGAATGACTGGGTGTCTGAAACGGCTTGACGGCGCCGAAAAGAAAAAGCTCGGTGCTGACGAATGCGCGAACCTTTTCGGCGAGCTTATGAGAACGGTCTTCGATTACGGAGAGGGCGTCTGGAGAGAGCGGCTCGCGGATTTCGGGGCGGCTCTCGGAAGGTATATCTATATCGCCGATGCCTTTGACGATTTTGAAAAGGACAGAAAAAAAGGACGCCCGAACCCGCTCTCGGACAATTCGGACAGAGCGCCTTTATATATGCTCATAGCGGAATGCGCCGCCATGTTTGAAGAAATGCCCATACTTCTCGACGCCGATATAATAAGGAACATCCTCTATTCGGGAGCGATCCTTCCCGCGAGAAAGGAAAAGAAATGACAGAAGATCCCTATAAAGTCCTCGGCGTTTCACCGGATGCGACCGACGATGAGATAAAAAAAGCATACCGCACCCTCGCAAAGAAATATCACCCCGACCTTCATCCCGGAGATAAAGAGACCGAGCAGAAGATGAAGGAGGTAAACGAGGCTTACGACGCCATAAAGAACAGAAGAAGCGGCTCATACGACGGAGGGTATTCGTCCTACGGAGGTTACTCGTCGGGCAGGGGAAGCGGTTATTCCTCGACAAGATATTCCGCCGCCTGCTCGTATATAAACAACGGCAGGTTCAGAGAAGCGCTCAACTGCCTTGACAGCATAAGCGACAGGACGGCGGAGTGGTATTATCTTTCCGCTCTCGCGAATATGGGGCTCGGAAACAGGATAGCCGCGCTCGAAAACGCAAAGACCGCCGTGAACATGGACCCGGCAAACGACGAATACGTGCGTCTTGCCGATTTTCTCGAATACGGCGGCGTGCAGAACAATTTTTACGCCGAGCGCAGCGCGGAGTATCCGGGCGTGAACGCGGATATGAGCAGAATGTGCATGGGGCTCTGCCTCGGCAACTTATGCCTGAGACTTTTTTGCTGCTGCTGAGATATATAATAAAATCGCCCGGACGGGAGAGACCTCCCGTCCGGGCTTTTTTCGGGCATTTTTCAGTTTATCCCGCTTATGTCCACGAAGGTGCCGCTCCCTCCGGTAACAGTGGGCAGCTTGCCGTCCCATTTTTCGATCTTTTTGTTTTCGATTATCTGGTCGTTGAGAGATTCGCTTATGACTCTGTTCGCGGCGGCCTCAGCCTCTGCTTTGATCTTTACCGCCTCGGCTTCGGCCTCTGCGTTGGTGATAGCCGTCTGCTTTTCGGTCTCGGCCTTTAAAAGCTTCTGCTGGGCGACCTGCTTTTCCTCTATCGCGTTGATGAATGCGTCGGAAAAGTCGAAGTCGATTATGTTCACGTCGGTGACGTAAAGACCGATGTTGTTGAGCTTGGAGTTGAGGCCGGTGACGAGACCTTCGGAGATAAGGACGCGGTTCGTGACGCTTTCCTCTGCGGTGTAGGTCGCGGTTATCGCCTTAAGGACCTCGTTTACCGCGGGGACCACGAGGACCGATTCATAATCGGCGCCGATGTTCTTGTAGATGCTGTAGCTCTTGGAGGTGTCGACGCGGTAGTTTATCGCAAGGACCGTGTTGACGCTCTGAAGGTCCTTGGAGAAGGCTTCCGTGTTGACTTCAAGCTTTCTTATACGGTTGTCGATCTTGACGACCTGCTGTATAAAGGGTATCTTGGCGTGTATGCCTTCCTGCAAAACGCCTTCGTTGACCTTTCCGAAGGTCACCACGACGCCCGTGTGTCCGGCGTCGATAACGACGAAGGAATTGAGAAGTATTATGATGAGCAGAATGACTATCGCCGCGGGGATAAGAAACTTTTTTGCCTTTCCGTTATTTACGGTAATTACGTTGTCCATTATTGTTCCTCCTTTATTTTACAGAAAAGCGTATCTGCGAGATATTTGTATTTTCCGGAGATATACGCGTATGCCATGACGGTCAGCGCGTCGCGGAGCCTTTTTGCCGCCTTTTCGTTCGGCGCGTCAAAGCCGGAAGTGGCTTTTAAGACCCTTTCGGGCAGCTTTTCCGCGGCGCAGTCGGATCCGGCCTCCTTGAGGACCATGCAGAGATAAGTGTAAAGAAGATCCTCGGAGATGATGTCGTCAGACTCGTCGTCGGCGTCGCCGTTGACCGCCGCCATAAGCTCGCCTATGCTGTCGATCTTCATGCAGTCGCGCAGGCAGGATATTATGAGTATACGCGCAAGCTGTCTTTCATAATACTTTTTCCTTACGGGACGGGGGACGAAGCCGCGCTTTATCCAGTTCTGAACGGTGGACGCTTCGAGCCCGGTTATCGCGCAGACCTGAGAGAGGGTCAATCCGTCAGCCGCTCTTATCAGTGACACGTAAGAGGAAAAGTCTCCGGACGGAGGACCGAACGTGACCGCTTTGGACGGGTCATCCGAAAAGTCCATCTTATGCCGCCTCCCTTCGCGTTTGTCTTCAGTGCCTTAAGTTTATTTGAATATATCACAAGTTCACTTGACTGTCAAGAGGGTTCATATAATTTTTTTACTAAAAGTGCAGGAATATAAAAAACAGGCAGAGGAGCTTTCCTCTGCCTGTCCGGGATAAAGGCTTTTATTTCATTGTCAGCGCGGGTCTGATTACCGCGAACTTCCTGAATCCGATTATGCTGAACAGCTCGTTCTGCGCGTCGGTGGAGGTTAAGAGCTTGGTCGAGCCGTTGTAGATGCGGAGGACCGAGTTCTTTTCGCCGATGATGAGGATCTTGAAGGTGCTGTCGGCGGGATCGTCGCTTAAATTGTCGGTGCAGAATATTATATCTCCGACCTCAAGCTGCCTTATGTAAGGCGAACGTGTGCGGACGTAATTGTAAGCGGGGGAGTTGAGGACCGTTCTGCCGCCGTACATCGTCGCGGGGACGTTGGCGAAATAGGGTGAGTCGGTATTATAGTTGTAATAGCCCACTATCGGAGACGCGGTATAAAGAGAGCCTATGATCGCCTGCGGGGAGGTAAGGGCGGCCTTTATATCCATGCCGACGGTAGAATAGATCTTCGCGGCGATCTCGAAGCCGGTGCCGGAGGCGGTGGCGTTTGCGGTTATCGCATCGTTTATCTTGGTCTTTTCATCGTCGGTAAGGTGCTTTCCTACGTAGATCGCGGGAGTCTTGCAGGGTACGCCGCCGACCGTCGCCTTGTCGTTATAGATGTATCCGCCGTTCAGGAGAGAGGGGTCGCTGTCGACCTTGACCTTATACTCTATGGTGACGGTCTCTCCCTTGGGGACGGTCACGGTCCAGGAAATATCGCTGCCGTTCACGCTGTCTCCGCCGGAAACGTATGAGGTATGCTCGGGAACGGTGTCGCGGACGTCGAGCGTGACCTTCCACTTGTTGTTGTTCTTTATGGAGAAGGAATAGGTCAGCTCCTCGCCGGGCTCGACCGACTGTCCTATGGTCTTGGAGCAGAGCTTCTGCACCATAACGCCCTGAAGGTTCTTCGCACGGTTCTGAGAGCTTTCGGGCACCTCGCCGTTGAAGATGTTAAGAGGACGGACGATGGCGAATCTCGTGACCGTTCCGCCGAAGAAATAACGGCTGTTGTTCTCGTTGAAGAACTCCGACGTCGACATCGTCTGGATGCTTCCGGAGGGCTCCAAAAGCTCGCTCTTTACGCCGTAATCGTAGCTGCCGCCCGACGGAGCGGTGCTGTGTATGATCCTGTTTTCGCCGGCGTAGAAGAGGGCGTGACCGTTCTGATCGGCGGAATGTCTGTAGACCACTATATCTCCGGTCTGAAGGGTGTCGAGGAACTGCTTCTTGATGGTCTCCTTTTCCTCGGCGGTCTCGGCGCCTGTGACCGCATAATAGAACATCTTTTCATCTGCGCTCGCGTTTATGAGCATATAGGTCGACCAATATCTGATATCGAAGCCGAGAGCAAAATAATAAATGTCGTGTGTGAAGGCCGCGCAGTTCGTATAACCGATGAGCTGGCTCGTATAGTCCTCTGCCGCCATCGTCTGGCGCTGCCAGCGATAGATCGCGGGATCGGTCCCGGGAACAAGGCGAGAGTCGTCATACTGGACAAATGTCCTTCTTGCGAGCATCGCCTCCGCATAGGTCACGAGGGCTTCCTGATAAGGAGTGTCAAAGGTCCTGTAGGTCGGCTCCTCGTCGGGCGTTTCAGCCGTGCCCGAGGTCTGTCCTCCCGAAGCAGTCTCGGTTTTCTTCGCGCATCCGGCAAAGATGAGGGACAGCATGAGCAAAGCCATAATGAGAGCGGTAAGTTTTTTCATGATAGCCTCCTGTTTTTCTTTCAACCGCAGAGATCTTACAACATCTTTTTAATAATTATATGACGAAATACCGTTTAAAGCAAGCGGTTATCGTTCTGAAAAACTGAAGAGAAAAGGCCTCGGGGAAAAACTCCCGAAAAAAGGATTTGACGGAGCATTAAAGGATGATATAATAAACAGCAATAACGGATCTTTTTTTCGGAGGCGGGCAATATGATCCAGATGGTCGCGATGCGTTTCCCGAAGGGGCTTTCAAAGGCGTTTACGCTGAGCTACGACGACGGAGTCGAGCAGGATGAGCGTCTTATCTCACTTATGGAAAAATACGGTATAAAGGGCGCATTCAACCTGAACTCGGCGCGCTTCGCGGAGGAAGGCACGGTATATCCCGAGGGGCAGGCGCACAGAAGGATGACTCTTAAAGAATGCAAAAGGGTCTATGCGTCGGAAAACGTCGAGGTCCTGTGCCACGGCAGCGTGCATAAGTATCCGACGCAGATACCGACGCAGTCGGTGCTGGAGGAGTTTTATACCGACCGTGTCGCGCTCGAAAGGGAGTTCGGCGGGATAATACGCGGCCTTGCCTATCCTTACGGCGGAGTCAACGCCGAAGTTATATCGGCGGTCAGGCTCTGCGGCTTCCTTTACGCAAGGACGGTCAAGTCCTCGCGTTCGCTGAACGTTCAGACGGAGGACCTTCTCAACTATTCGCCGACCTGCCACCACAACGATCCCGAGCTTTTCGATCTCGCCGAAAGCTTCACCGAAAAGACGCCGAGGACCGATCCCTTCGTTTTCTACGTCTGGGGACACGCTTACGAGTTCGAGCAGAAGGACAACTGGGAGCGCATAGAAGAGCTTTTCAAAAGAGTCGGAGGAAGGGCCGACGTGTGGTACGCGACCAATACCGAGCTTTTCGAGTATATAGAGGCATTCAAAAAGCTCGTCTTCTCGGGCGACGGGATGACGGTATATAATCCGACGGTCACCGAGCTCTTCGCCGAGACGGACAACGGTATCGTTCGCTTCCCGCCCGACACGGAAGTGACGCTCGAGGAGGTGCGTAAGGATGTATAAGATGTATAAAATGCTTTTTCCCGGGTTCCGCCCGCGTGCCTTCACGACAAGCTACGACGACGGAGTCGAGCAGGATAAAAGGCTCATCGCTCTTATGGAAAAATACGGGATAAAGGGCACTTTCAACATATCATCCGGGCTTTTCGCGAAGGAGGGGACGGTATACGGCCCCGAGGACGTAGGGCATATGAAGATGACCGTCTCGGAGAGCCTGAAGACCTATTCCTCGCCGAACGTTGAGATCGCCATGCACGGCAAAGATCACTGCTTCCCTTACCGTCTTCCGGGCAGCGTCGCTGTGGATGAGTTTTTGAACGACAGGACAGCGCTCGAAAAGCTTTTCGGCAGGATGATCAGAGGGGGAGCCTACCCCAACGGCAACGCGACGGATGAGACCGCGGAGATAATGCGCCTTTGCGGACTGCTTTACATGAGGCGCGGCAAGAGCACACATTCCTTCATGCCGCCCGAGGATCTGCTGAATATCGAGCCGACCTGCCGCCATAAGGATCCCGAGCTTTCAGGACTTGTCGACGCCTTCCTTACCGATCCGTCATACCCGAGACCCTACCCTTATCTGTTCTATCTTTGGGGTCATTCGTATGAGTTCGATCAGAACGGCGATTGGGACATTATAGAAGAGGTCTTCAAAAAGGTCGGCGGACGCGCGGACGTTTGGTATGCGACGAATTACGAGGTCTTCTCTTACATAAAGGCCTTCAGGGAGATAATCTATTCGGCGGACGGGAAAAAGGCGTACAATCCCACGGTAAAAACGCTTTATCTGCTGTCGCCCACGGGAGAGCGGCTTCTGCCGCCCGGGGAGACGGTCGATCTGTAAAAATCAAAGCCGCAGCGAAAGCTGCGGCTTTTTCGTATCTTTAAGTTTATCTGAGCTTTTTGAACTGCTCGGAGGCTATGGGAGAGAGATTTTCGAAATCGAGCCTGAAGTCTTCGATCGGCGTATTTTCGAGATAGGACTTAAGGTCGAGGAAGAACTGCAGATATATGCTCATGTTCCTCATATGCATCGCCATGAGATAGGGCTCCTTCGCGCTTTCGTAACGGCGCATGAAGTCGAGCCTTTCTTTTATGCGCAGATCGGTCTCGCGCTTCATTTCGGCGACCGTTTCCTCGCTCGGCTCCTTTGCAAGGTCGTGCATGCGGAGTATGGCGAAATAATCCTCGAGCAGGCAGACGTAATGCGCCGCGTCGGCCGCATAGCGGTTCGCGGCGACCGTGTCGCCCGACGGATCGTGCGAAAGCTCGCGGAATACCTTTTCCGCGGCTTTTGCGTCCCGCAGGACCCGTCTCATCGTCTTCTCACACAGCTCGCGGTCGGCAACGAGCGTCTTTACCGCTCTGGTCGGGAAGTCCTCCGGATATTCCATGCCCTCGCGCAGATAGGAATAGAAATAATAGGCAAGGTATCTTTCCATGAGCGTTCTCGTCGAAAGGGTCTTGAGCTTTTTGCGGGCCACGTTCATATGGTCGGTATTGGTCTCCTCGACCTCCGCCTCGGCGTTTATCACGTCAAGGAGCCTAAAGCCCCGCGCCGCCTTGGCGGCGTTTTCGGGGAAGAGCCTTTCGGCGTATTTAAGGGTCGCCGCGTCGACGTCGCCAGCATCCTCAAAGCCCCAGGCGTAAGAGGCGATAAGACTGTTTGTGCGGTCGAAGCTCTTGTCCCAGCTCGCGTATGCTATGTAAGAATAAGGCTTTACTTCGTTTGCGAGCTTGCCCATGAGGTAGGCGTTCTTGACCGAGTGGCGCACTATGTTCCAGTGATAATAGCCGTTCATCGGCTGTATGCGGTAACGTATCGGCATATCCTTGAACACGTCGGCCTTGAAATTGGCGTCTATATGAGACTGCACGTCGGAATAGGCCCAGAAGATCATCGCCACGATGTCGGTAAGTCCGGCCTTTTCGAGCGCCTCATAGAACATGGGCAGATAATTCTGTTCCTTCGGGCGGTTGGCGCGGTAGAACATATCGCCGCAGATATAGACCGTTTTCATCCCGCGTTCTTTAAGGTGGGAGATGAGTTTTATCGCGTGGTCCACGTACTTCTGCGTTCTCGTCTTGCCCGCTTTTTCGCATTTTTCGCAGCGGCAGAAGACGGGGTAGTGACCGAAGGGATCGGAAGCGCGCACGCCTATCTCGTCGTCGCCTATCTCGTCGAGACCGATCTCGAACGCGGTGAGACCCAAAGGCTTGAGCACGTTGTCGATGATATCGTCGTAAAGTCCGAAAAGCAGATCGTAGGTCGCTTTTTCCGAGGTGCAGAAGCCGTTCCCGGTGGGCGTGCCGTCGGGAAACTTGGCGGAGACCTCGGGATACATGAAGGGAATGTGGGTGTTGTGACCGTAGCTGTTTATTATGGGCACGACGGATATGCCGTGCTCCTTGGCGTATGCCGCAAGCTCTCCGAAAAAGTTCTTCTCGAATATCGGGGGATATCCGGTCTCGTCTATCCACGCTTTTTTCGACGGGGAATAATACCGTGTCACGACGGGCGTTTTGAGCTTGGGATATTTTTTGAAGGGATAATACACGTATTCGGACACCTGTCCGTCGTATTGTATCGACCAGCAGCCGTAAAGGGCGACGACGAGAGTGTTCTCCTTTTTTTCGGTCATGTCGTCGACGACCTGCTTCCAGTCGCAAAGCTCCATCTTGTTGGTGCCGTAGCGGCTTTCGAGAAGATGTCCGCGCACCTCGGTGTCGGGATAATCGAGGATGTCGAGCGAGGGAAGGGAAAGCCCGTTTTCATCCGCTCTCAAAAGCTGACAGAAGGAAACGCAGGCGTAGAAAAGCCCGAGCGAGCCGAAGCCCGTGAGGGTTATCTCACGTGCGCGGACGGATATTTTATAGCCCTGGTCCGCGTTTTTTATACCCGAGGGCGCCTTTTCGCGCACGAGGCGGATGACGACCTTTTTCCCTTCGGGCTTGTCGTCGAGAAGAGAAAAGAGGGTATCTTCGATTTTTTTCGCGCCCTGCTTCGAGAGGGGAGTTCTTAAAGCTTCGTTTTCAACGCGGCAGAAGCATCTGCCGGGAAGACCGAGGACGGCTTTGCCCTTTCCGACGGTCTTGAATGATTTCGGCGGGGTGACGAGGCGTGAGATCGGTTCCATCTTTATCCTCCGTATGTATCACGGTCAGTTTTTCAGACCGGTGATATAAGCGTCTATACCGTCGGCGATGCCTTTTGCCAGCTTGTCCTGATAGGCGTCGTCGTTGAGCAGAAGATCTTCCTCGGGGTTGGTCATATATCCCATTTCGATTATCGTGACGGGGACCGTGCACCAGTTGATGCCGCTCATGGTATCCGTTTCGATAACGCCGATCTCCTTTGCGCCCGTCGCGGAGCAAACGGAACTGAGAACGCTTTCCGAAAGATCTCTGCTTTCCCCGTATGTCTCGCCGCAGTATTTATTGTCCTTTGTCTGGCACATGGTAAGCGCGCCGGAAACGTAACTGTCGTTGTCTCCGTTGCAGTGCACTCTTATGAATGCCGCGGCGTTCGCTTCGTTCGCTATTGCCGCACGCTCCGAGTTGCTTATATTGACGTCCGACGTCTCGCGGGTCATCACGACGGAATATCCGCGGGAAATAAGCTCGTCTCTGAGCTTGAGGGAAACGGCAAGAGTGATCTTTTCCTCCGGCGTTTTTGTCGTTACGCCCTGCGTTCCGGTAGATACCTTGGCCTTTCTTTCAGAGGCGCCGGGGCCGATCGGCTCGGTGGCGGAATTGGCTTTTGCCTGATGTCCCGGGTCTATCGCTATGACTATAGCAGGCTCGGAGGGGGTGGTAGTCTGAGTTCCCGAAGTCGAAGAGCCGGAGGGGGTGGTAGTCTGAGTTCCCGAAGTTGCGGGCTCAGAAGGAGTAGTCGTCTGCGTTCCCGAAGTCGAAGAGCCGGAAGGAGTGGTCGTCTGCGATCCGGAAGTTGAGGAGCCCGAAGGAGCAGTCGTTTGTGATCCGGAGGTCGAGGATCCCGAAGGCGTGGTCGTCTGCGA
>JAEEGL014920939.1_pt1 | contig 23867 bp, 17 predicted proteins | sample 9134231 | NCBI WGS metagenome assembly JAEEGL01 (sample SAMN16246548, study PRJNA631951) | gut metagenome | biome: gut microbiome; feature: rumen; material: fiber-attached | host: Bos | place: Iran: Karaj | collected 2018-10 | reverse complement strand
TATGCGAATGACCGGCATCAGCCATAAGGGTGGCTGGTGCCAGTCATTTCATTTCTCCGTTTTGCAGGGCAGTCGACACCGACTCATTCAAAGAATTCAAATCCGTTCCGGCCGCGATTCTTCACCCTGTACAGGGCCTGATCCGCGTCATTGTAGATATCTTCCGTTGCATGTTCGCTGTCGCTGAACGCAACACCGATGCTGAGCGTCACAGGCGGGATGCTGCCATCGGATTCCTGCAGGATCTCAGCTGCCCGGCGGATCTTGCCGGCAATCAGCTCCCTGAGTCTGGAATCGGCATGTACCATGATCACGGCAAACTCGTCACCGCCGATCCGGCATACATAGTCTTCCGACCGGAAGCTGTCGGACAGCACTGCTGCCACCTTCTGGAGGACCTGGTCTCCAATACCGTGTCCGTAGGTATCGTTGAATGTCTTGAAATGATCGATATCGATCAGAAGCATGGCAACGTTGTCCATCTCTCCGCTTTCCCGCAATCTCTCAAAGGCTGCTCTGTTGTAAAGGCCTGTCAGGCCGTCATGGGTCGCTTCGAAGGAGAGCTTCTCGTTGTTCTTCATGTTCTCGGCATAGATGGTGTTGTATGTATCGGCCATGAAACGCATTTCATAGGAGCCGGAGCTCGGAAGAGGTTCATGGTTCTTGATCCGGGAGACGATGTCCCGAAGAGGCCGTACGATCAGGAAGGAAGTTACAATCGCAAAAGCGAAGACGATCACCAGCAGCAGTCCGGTCAGTATATACTGGAAGTACAGGATCCTGCGCAACCTGTCGGCGCTTTCGACCTGCTTCGCGCGGGTGGAGAGTGCGGATGTATCCGTACACTCAAGCACCTTGGAGCGAATACTGTCCTTGTAGGAGCTGTACACCTTATCGTACAGCATCGCTGCTGCCCTGGCGGCCTGTTCCTCCCCTGTCAGTGCCAGATCCTCCGGCGTCAGGGTCACCTCCTGAATCACGTCAGGATACTCCGCCGGATCATAGCCCCGGGCTTCGATGACGAGACGCATGGAGTAGTACTCTATGTCCATCAAGGCTTCCGAGTAATCCATCGCCTCTTCCATGAAGCGGTATGTGTCTGAACCGGAATAATAGGCACTCAGGTTTTCGAGCACCGTTTCCCGGCTTTTAGTCACATTGACCTCTTCAAAGTAGGCATCAACAAAGGACCGCTCGCCGGTAGTCGCAAAAGAGCGCACCTGTTCCGTCAGGAAATCAGAGGCATGCTCCATCTCCTCCGCGTCATGCTGGCAGGCAATATAGTCCTCTGTCACCTGGCGCATTGTCTCAAAGCTACTCCCAGACATATACGTGGAAAGGAGCAGAAGCACAGATACGATTCCGGCAAGAATTATCAGAATCAGGTTCAGCGTTCCGAGACGGACCCCGCCCTTCGGCATGTTCCCGCCGGCAGTTTGATTATTGGTCACAGATCATCACCCTGTCTTAGGAAGTGGCAATTATTCAGTCAGCGCTCATCTCAGCAAGGGCATCCCTGCTGCTGCGGATACGCTCTACCAGTCCGGAGTAGTCCGTCTCCGTACGGGCGCGGAGCAGCTCCGTGATCTCCTGGATCGGATCATACAGCGGTGTGAGCGACAGATTCCCCACGGCTCCCTTCAGCGCATGTGCCGCTTCGAAGCCCGCATCCAGATCGCCGGATTCGACGGCACTGTAAAGCTTTTCAAAGTTTGGATCCGGCAGGATCATTTTCACGAGTTTCAGATAAAACGTCTCATTGCCCATGCAGCGCTGTACACCTTCCTGCGTATTCGCGCCGAACTCGGCCAGTTTCTCGATGGTAAGCATAGCGTCCTCCTTGTAATGGTGTTGAGAGAATCGTTATTGAAAAGCCTCACAGCGAAAGCCGCTTGACCATATTTTCATAGTGGACACAGGAAAGAAGCGCGGTATCCTTCGTGATTTTCCCTTCCCGGTAGAGCCGCAGGAGACTTCCGTCCATGGTGCACATGCCGTCCGCGGCACCAGCCTGCATGGCGGATTCCAGCTGATGGAGCTTGTCCTCCCGGATCATGTTCTGGATCGCCATGGTGGTTTTCATGATCTCAAAGACAGCCATTTGTCCACCGTCCACCGTGGGCACCAGCTGCTGGCAAACCACACCCTTGAGAATATGGGCAAGCTGAATCTTCACCTGCTGCTGCTGATTGCTCGGGTATACGTCCAGAATGCGGTTGATGGTATTGGACACGCTGCTGGTATGCAGGGTGCTGAACAGGAGAACACCGGTCTCTGCAGCAGTAATCGCGGCGGATATGGTGTCATAATCCCGCATCTCTCCCAGCAGGATCACATCGGGGCTCTCCCGCAGCGCCGACCGGAGCGAATCCAGATAGCTGGGTGTGTCGATGGAAATCTCCCGCTGGGTCACAATGGACTTGTTGTGCCGGTGGATGTACTCGATGGGATCCTCCATGGTGATAATGTGGCCATCCCGGTTTCTGTTGATCCGGTCCAGAATACAGGCAAGTGTGGTAGATTTTCCGGTGCCGGCGGCTCCGGTGATCAGCACAAGGCCCTTTTTCGTCTCTGCCAGCGACAGCACACTCTCCGGAATCCCCAGCGCCACCGGATCTGGCAGTCCGAAGCGGATAACGCGTATCACCGCAGCCAGGGAGCCGCGCTGACGAAACACATTCACACGGAAGCGGCCCAGGTTGGAGATGGCAAAGGAGAAGTCGTCATCCACCCCAAGATCCAGATTGGTGCGTTCCCGTTTACTGACCTCATACACGGAGTCCACCAGGGTCCGGATCGAATCCGGAAGGAGCATCTCCCCCACCCGGGTCTGGCGCCCGTTGCATTTGAATGTCACGGGGATGCCAGCAATCAGGAAAATATCGGCGGCATCCATCTCGATTGACATTTGCAGTATCTCAAGAATGTCCATATGTTCCTCCTCAGTTCCCGGGCCAAAGGTTGCCCATGCTCGTGTCCTCCGCCCACTGCCGCTGGATCCTCCAGGAGCAGACGGAGTATCCGCCCGGGGTCAGCCGCAGGCCGATCTCCAGTCTGGCATTCTCCAGGGAGATCGTCTGCCGGAGGATCCCGTCCTGGTCGGGGAAAAACTCCGTCCCAGCCAGGATCTCATCCGAGGTGTCCCGCAGGAATGTCTGCCCCTGTGTCTCCAGTTCATAGCGTTCCTTCACTGTTTTGGCATACTTTTCCGCCATGCGCATATCCGCCCGGGCGGTGGAAAAGGTCAGGATCGACAACGTGGTCAGGCAGATGCTGATCACCGTCAGCAACAGTGCCAGCGGTCCCAGCTTGATCGGCACTTGGTTCACGGCGACACCCCCCTCAGAAACACAGCTGTCTTCAACGTGTAGATTGGCTCTTCCGTTCCTTCATATACTGCGGTGATCACGCTGTTCACCAAAACGCCGGATGCAGAAGCATTCGGCTCCCATGTTACATCCAGGCACAGCTTTCCGCCGGGATCCGGGGTCATGTCCGCATCATATGTGACGCGGATCCGTCTGATACCGTTTTCCTCGGCAGAACTGGCGTTGCCGCAGGTGTCGAGCAGTTCCAGCAGCTGCTCCGGGCTCTCCGATGCGGAGACCGCCTCCGCGGCGTTTTCCGCCAGGCAGACCGAATTGGTCAGGAGCTTCGCGGACTGGCTTTCCAGCTTTCCGAAACCGAACACCCGGGTCAGGAGGAGAATGACGCCCACGAATACCACGATAAGAAGCAGCGTTTCCATGTAAAACGCCGTAATTTGGTGTCTTTTCACGGAATATCAAGCCCCCCCTCGCAGCGGATGTGCAGCAGGATGCTGCCGGCATCCGTAGTCACACGCAGGGTGTCCCCATAAACCTGTTCCACGGAGAACAGGGCTGTGTCTTCGATGTGCATCGCCCGGTCCGGAGAGAGCGCCGCATCCAGTCTGGCATAGTCCTCCACCAGGCCGGAGTCGCAGCGGTAGATCCGCATTCCGTAGCCGGTATCTCCGTCCCGGATCACCAGGACGGTGCCGTATTCGGAATCCTCCACAGATACTGCGCCTTCACTGTCATTGGCGCTGAGGCAGGTCTCGAAGTAGTTAAGCAGTGCGCGGCTGCGGTTGTTCGCAGTCTGGACACGCACCGTATTTCGGTACGCATGCGCTCCGAGAATCACCAGCAGGAAGAAGCCCGCCAGGAACAGCGCAGCGATTCCAATCGTAAATAAACCCATGTGGGAGCTGCCCGAACGTTTCACCGCGAACCTCCTCTCCGCCTCTTCCTCCGGTCAGTGTCTCACAACCACCCGCACAGTGGGCGGAAGGTTGGAGGCAAAGGCCTCATATGTCACGTAAAAATCCTCTGTATTGACCTGGAGTCCGTAGTTGTTCTGCAGATACTCCAGATCCGGCGGATACACACCCTCCACCACATAGCACTGCAGGGCGCTCCGCTGCACCGCTTCCTGAATGGCAGCGGCACTTTCCTCACCCAGATCCTTTCCGGAATCGCCGGCCATAGCGTAGACCAGCAGGATAACAGCCAGGATCGCAGCCGCCAGGATCACCACCCCGACGCGGGTTTTCACCTTGTCCGAATACATGGCAGTCCCTCCGTCAGCCCATGGAGTTCATCATGCCGATCAGGGGAAGCATTACGCTCAGGAGCGAGAACCCGACGATCAGCATCAGGACTCCGGACAGAAGCGGATCCACGATCCCCACCAGCCGGTCCACCAGCGTACCGCACTTTTCCTCCAGAGAGGAGGTCAGCCGCTGAAGCACGGATTCCAGATTGCCGCTGCGCTCACCGGCCAGCAGCATCCGTCCGTAAACGGGCTCGAACAGTTCCTCATCGTAGGCGGCCTGGGCAATGCTGTGGCCTTCCTCCATGCGCATGGCGCAGCGCTTCAGCTTGTCTTCCACGGGCACGCAGTCCGTCATCGGGATGCTCTCCAACACCGCCTCATCCTGCATCTCTCCGCTGGAGAGGAACGTGGACAGCGCGGCGGTGAACCGGAACATTCCCATGGTCTCCAGAATCGAGGCGCAGATGGGGATCCGCCAGAGAACGGATTCCACGGCAGAGCGCCTTCCCCGGTTCCACAGGATCATGCCCACGATCAGTGCGGCAGCCAGAAGAATCATCACGACCAGGGCTGCCCAGCAGAACACATAGGCCCAGCGGATATAGCTGTAGGAGGAAGCGGCAACACTGCCGGTCAGATTGTTGTATACATCCGTAAAGGACGGCAGGACCATGGCCAGCATGACAGCCAGCACCGCGATGATCAGGATCAGCATCGCGGCGGGATATGTCACGGCACTGCGGATCTTCTCGGAGATGGTCTTCTGGTCGGCATAGTACCGTGCCAGCTGGAACAGGATGTTTTCCAGATGTCCGGAGGTCTCGCCCGCGGAGATCATCTGGATCGCATACTGGGGGAAAATACCACTTTTCTCCATGGCGTCGGCAAGTCCCGTTCCCTGTTCGATCTCCTGCTTCATCTCAGCCAATCCGGTCTCGAGAATACCTCCGGAGGCGGGATGGCTGCTCTGGAGCAGCGAAATGGCCTCATCGGTCTGAATTCCGGACTTGAGCATCATGGCCATGCTTTCGCAGAATGCGCTGACGCCGAGGTTGTCCAGTTTATGTTTGCTCATATCCTCACCTGCTTTCTCCGGTCAGTAAAAGTATAGGTCGCTGTAATTGCTGCCGTCCCCCACAAAGGTCCCGTCGGCACCGCCGGCGGAAAATGTCAGATCCAGGCGGTTCCAGTCTCCGGCCTTCACTTCATAATCCACGGTGACCCATCCGGTCTGTTCCGTATAAAACATATTCCACGCGTGATACAGGTCATCGGGCGAGACATAGCCGAATATCACCTTCGCCGGGATTCCCTGACTTCGCATCATGGCTGCCGCCAGAGACGCATAGTCAAAGCAGATTCCCTTCCCCGTCCGCATGGTCTCATCGGGCTGGGGAAGATATCCGGACTCCACTGTCAGCGCCTTTGCTTTGTCATAATCCACATTGGAACAGATAAACGAATAGATCTCCGAAACAACACCGATGGCATCTGTGGCGTTGGCTGCGAGCTCTGACGCCTTTCTGACACACTCGGACTGTTGTGAATAGCTGACGTAATCGCTGGGCCGGAGGAAGGGCTGGAATTCGTCCTTCAGTTCCACCCGGCACGATTCCGAATAGATCTCGGCATACTTGCTTTCCGTGATATTTTCCATCACTCGGAACATATACTCCCCGTTTCCGCACTGAAGTGGGAATATCGACGGCGTCCCGTCTGAGGAAATATCATAGTTATAGGTGTTCTCATCCTTCAGAACCTGGAACTTGAGTCTGGCATTGGAAGCGGCGGATACTGCTACGTAGCCGTCGCTGACGGATGAAATATCCAGCTTCACTTCACCGCTCCCCTGGGCCCTGTCTTCATGAAACACGGAATCCAGGAAATCCGGTGCCTGGTACGGCGCGCTGGATCCAGGTGCAGCCCCGGGAGACTCGGTATCCAGATATTCCTCCACCGGCTCCATCTCCGTGTTCTGCGTCTCGGAACCGACCGCTCCGCATCCGCCGAGGCAAAGCAGCACTGCAAGCAGAACAGCGATCCATCTTCCATGCCGCATTGCCATCACCACCCAACTGTGAACGTTTTTCTTACTGTGCTGAAATCGGCTTTCCGCCCGCACTTGCCACTGGCACCAGCATCCCGTGAAGTACGAATCTGGAATTATCGTATACATAGGAGCAGGTGGAAAGCATGACATATTTCGCCTGTGGATTCAGCTCGACATCCGCTGAGAACTCAGAATGCTCCAGCGCATACTGCAGATAGGCATTCAGATCATCTCCAGGAACATTGAAGATCTGATAGGAATCCGACGTGGCAGAAGTGGTATATCCGCTGAAAAGAAGCATGAGATAATCCTGCTGCGGCGTGAGGATCCACATGTAGGGATGCGCATCATAGAATGACTGCTTCTTCCATTCCTCCAGGACCTCGAACATGGAGCCGTCCCGCATGTTGTGCCCGTAAATGATGGTATTGTAATCCAGGAATACCGGCTGATTTGAAGCCTCCACAAAGATGGAACCGCTGAACAGATAGGATCGGTCATAACTCCTGTGAAGATAATAGTCATTGTCACCGCACTGAAGCAGCGGATAATGGATCTGCGTTCCCGCACAGTAGATCCAGCCGACTATGTCCTCGTTGATTTTCTTCAATGCGTCAAAATCCACCGCAAACGGCGCCATGACCGTGCTGGAGGACACTGATATTTCCGGCATCAGGTTCGTCTCTTCCTCCGGACGGTCCGGCAGGGGCAGATCCGGCTGTCCGCCACCGTCCTCCGCCGGCTGTACAAACTGCGAAACCGCATTTTCATAGGTCTCTTCTCCTTCCCGGTACTGGCGGCGGATCCGCGCCAGGGAAACTGCCGAGACAATGAATACGGCCAGCACAATGATAAATACAATTCTGAAAATCCATTTCTTCATGGCTATGCCTGCCTGTTCTAGTTTTCTTTCTCCGGTTCCTGTTTCTCCCGGTGCATCGTACGCAGCCTGCTCCCCAGCATATTGAACAGCAGCCCGCACGCTGCAAAGCCCAGCACATACAGTTTCCCGGCAGGGCTTGTGTATACGGTCATGATCTGCCCGACCCGGGGCAGATGCCAGACCACGATTCCAATCAGTTCTCTGTAGGGGATGGGATAGATGTCCTGCGAATCATTGGCATCTCCTTTTGTGATGAGCTCGCCTTCCCCGGTGTGGTTCTCCACCACCCTATGGGACACCACGGAGCCCCCCGACCAGAAGGCGATGATATCCCCATCACATATATTCTCCGGTTCGATTTCATTTACAACGATGACGCTCCCCACCGGGATCTCGGGTTCCATGCTTCCGCTGACTACGGCATACATCTCATAGCCCATAAGTCTTGGAACCATGAGGCAGAGGCAGAACAGGATCACTATAAGAATGATCGCTATACCGAGCAGATTGCACAGCAGAGGAAGCAGCCTGCCTCCCGATGAACGGCTTTCCCGGACCAAGGACATCGACCTCACTTCCAGAATGTGATAAATCAGTACTCCAATTATACATGTTTTTGGAGAAATCTTCAACAGGAACCCGCTCCGGGGTTCTCCCGGATCAGCGGATCATGCTCTCCAGAGCTTCATACAGATCCTCCGGGTTCACCGGCTTGGATAGGTGTGCGTTCAGTCCCGCCTGCAGCGAACGCTGTACGTCCTCGTCGAAGGCGTTGGCGGTCAGGGCGATGATTGGGATCTCCTTGGCGTCCGGTCTGTCCATGGCCCGTATCCTGCGGGTTGCCTCCAGGCCGTCCATTTCCGGCATCCGCATGTCCATCAGGATCGCGTCGTAGTAGCCGGGCTCGTGGGAAGAGAACATCTCCACCGCAACTGCGCCGTTGACCGCAAGGTCCGCTTCCATCTCCCTGGCCTGCAGGACCATCATCATGATTTCGGCATTGACCTCCACGTCCTCCGCCAGAAGGATATGCCGGCCCTTCAGCTCCGCCTTCTCCTGTTTCTTGCCGAACATGATTCCCTTGCGCTTCATGGCAGTTTTGAACTCTTCCAGCACATTTGCCGCAAATAACGGTTTGGCAATGAAACTGTCAACGCCCGCCTCCAGTGCCTCTTCCAGCACATCATCCCAGCGGTATGCGGTCAGGATGATGATGGCGGATTCATTTCCGATGATCTCCCGCATCTGCCGGGTGGCTTCCACACCGTCCATTTCCGGCATCTGCCAGTCCACCAGAATCAGGTTGTATGGCTCACGCCTGGTATGGCGCAGTTTCACCTTCTCGATTGCTTCCGTCCCGGATGCTGCTGTCTCCGCCGCAATGCCCGCCTTCTCCAGAACCAGCTTCGCATGCTCACAGGCGATAGGGTCGTCATCCACGACCAGCACCATCATCTCATGCGGTCGGATCTCCGTCTCTCCTTCGGCATTGTGATCTGCCGCGTTCATCAGTGTGACTGCAACACGGAATGTTGTGCCGGCACCCTTCTCGCTCGCCACGGAGATATTACCGTTCATCATCTCCACGATGCTCTTGGTGATCGCCATTCCCAGGCCGGAGCTGCCATATTTGCTTGTTGTGGAGGAATCCTCCTGCGTGAAGGTATCGAAGAGCTTCGGCAGGAATTCCTTGCTCATGCCGATTCCGGTGTCAGCAACGGTGAAAAGAAGTGCGGTCTGGTTTTCATACCGGTTCGTACGTTCTACCGTCAGCTCCACTTTTCCGCCGGCGGGGGTGAATTTGACAGCGTTGCTCAGGATGTTGATGAGCACCTGGCGCAGCTTCATTTTGTCCCCGATATAATAATCGTCCACCTGGCCATTGATATGGCACTGATAGTCCAGACCTTTTTCTGTACACTGGCTGCTGAACATGGTATTTACCGTCCTCAGCAGTTCTGAGAAGGAGAACTCCTCGTTCCGGATGGTCATTCTCCCGGATTCGATCCGGGACATGTCCAGAATGTCGTTGATCAGATTCAGCAGATGACTGGCAGATGCACCGATCTTTTCCAGATGGTTCCTGGTCTTCTCCGGCGTATCCGGATCATTGAGTGCGATGTTGTCCAGGCCGATGATGGCATTCATGGGCGTGCGGATCTCATGGCTCATATTGGACAGGAACGCGGTCTTGGCCCGGTTGGCCTGCTCTGCGGTCTCCAGGGCATCGCTGAGCGCCTGTCTGCGGTCGAGCTCGTTTCGGGTCTCCTCATCCACATCGGCAAAACAGGCGCCGACATTGCAGACAGTCTGGTCCTCCCCTTCCTCCGTGGAACGCACTCCGGCAAACTTCACGATCTCCCATGATTCCCTGCCGTCGACGCATATCATATACCGGTAGGAGATCACCGGGTTGGTTTTCAGACTCTCCAGGACGGCATCCGGCTGGATGAATTTCAGGAATTCTTCCCTGTAGGGCTCCGTGACATACTCGCTGCAGTAGGCTGTCACCGCTTCCAGATAGGGGAAGCTTTCTCCCTCCCGGACGCCGGGCAGATCAGTCCGTGCCTGATAGCAGATGCCCTCGTTCTTATCCAGTTCCAGATAGTAGACGCTCCGGTAATCGGAGGACAGAGCCCTGATCATCCGGTCCTGCTGCTGCTGCTGTTCCTTCTGGGCCAGAAGTTCTTCCTGGAGTGCCAGGCGCTCCTCCATCTCCTCCTGTTTGATCCGGTGCTCGGCATCAGCGGTCTCCTTTTCCAGCTGAAGCTGTGTGTTCTTCTTGTTCTGCCTTAGGATGAACAGGAACAGGACCAGAAGCACCAGCACCGTCAGGGCTGACTGGATGACGCTCCGGGTGATGATTCCTCTGGAGATGGAGCTGATCTGCTCACTGACCACGCTCTCCCGGATCAGATAGGTCAGCATCCAGTCCGTCCCCGCCACGGGCACATAAGACAGGGTCTCACGGATGCCGTCATAATCAAAGGAAACAACACCCCGCTGCCCCTCTGAAAAGTCCCTGATCACCTTGTCCCTGGAACCGTCTTCCAAAAACTCTGCCAGCTCCAGCGCCTCCAGCAGATTGGCCCCGGGGGCCTGGCCCCCGAGCACTGTGTTGCTCAGCGCAACGCCGTGGCTGGTGTAGATGTTGCAGAAAGTCGTATCCGTGGGCTGAGACTGTAGAGAAACACCCCGGAGCATGACATCCATGTCGATCTCCATGAAGCAGTCCGTCAGTTCCTTCCCTTCAAAAGGCTTGTTTTCCAACGGAACGGCGATGACAACTCTTTTGTCCTCAGCATCTTCGTTCAGGACGGAAACCTCCGGCTGTGTGAGGGTTCGGTAGTCAAATTTGTATTCATCAATGTTGTCCTGGATCCCGTCAGCGGTATAGATCAGTCCCTCGGTGTCCACGAAGGCGAATTTCTCCAGGGAATAGAGCTTCCGCATCCGTCTCTGATAAGCCTCCAGATGCTCCTTGTCGCTCAGATCCTCCTCGGTCAGCATGTCCACTGCAGTGTAGATCACATCGATCTTGTCCTGGAGGTTGTTCGCCACCACCTGTTCCCGTCTTCCGGCCAGCTCGTCCAGATACATCAGGCTGACCGACCGAACCGCTTCCTCTGTGTCCCGCCTTGCGATCCGGCCCATCCAGAAGGTGCCGATCACGAAAATGACCAGAACGATCACACCACCGATGACAGCAATGGTTGAAATGTTGCTTTGTCTCTTTCGCATCCTGCTTACCTCCCCCCGGTCCGGTCCGTCTTTTCCTTGTCCAGCAGAACCGCCGTAATGGTTTTCATCATTATGCCCACATCAATGGGCTTCGCGATATGAGCCTGCATGCCGGCTTCCTCCGCCGCAAGCTCATCCTCCTTGAAGGCATTGGCCGTCATGGCCAGGATCGGGATACCCGAGCGCTCCGGATCCTCCAGGGCCCTGATCTTCCGGGTCGCCTCATATCCGTCCATCTCCGGCATCTGGATATCCATCAGAACCGCATCGTACCAACCAGGCTCCGATGAAGAGACCATATCCACAGCGATCTTTCCGTTGACAGCGGTTTCCACCTGGAAGCCTGCCTGCTCCAGAATCATTTTCGCGATTTCCAGGTTGATCTGATTGTCCTCCACCAGCAGAAGCCGTTTCGAGGAATAATCGATCTCCAGCTCTCCGGCGGATGCTTCTCCGGCCGTCTTTTCCTCATCGGGGATATCCGTTGCTCTGGCAAGCTGCAGCCGCAGCCGGATGATAATCTGGGTCCCGGAGCCAGGCGCCGTAATCACCTCGATGGTGCCGCCCATCAGGTCCACGATGCTCTTTGTGATGGACATGCCCAGACCAGTGCCCTCCACACCGCTTACGGTGGAAGTGCGCTCCCGCTCGAAGGCGTTGAACATCCGATCCGCAAACTCCCTGGACATGCCGATACCTGTGTCCTTCACGCGGATCTCATAGGAGCCGTACCCGCTCTCCCCGCTGCCGGATTCCCAGAGTGTACAGGCAATGCTCCCGCCTTCCGGGGTAAACTTGTAGGCATTGCTCAGAATGTTCAGCAGCACCCGGTTCAGATTCTTCTTGTCGCACCAGACATACCGGTCCTGCACCTGACCGGTATGGACCTGAAAGTCCATGTTTTTCTGCCGCATCTGCTCAGAGAACAGATCCCGCATGTGGTCAAACTGGGAACAGAGATCCATCGGGACGTACTCCAGCTCCATCTGACCGCTTTCGATGCGGCTCATTTCCAGGATGTCGTTAATCAGCTCCAGCAGGTGCTCGCTGGAGTCGCTGATCTTGTCCAGATAGGAATGGATCCGGGTAGTTTCGGTTTCTGTCCGGGCCAGATTCGTGTACCCGACGATCGCGTTCATCGGCGTGCGGATATCGTGTGACATATTGAAGAGAAACTGGCTTTTTGCGAGACTGCTTTCCACAGCATGGATCTTCTCACGCTCCGCAGCCTCATGCTTCTCCCGAACCACGTTCTGCACATACAGCATCACAGCCAGGCCCACGAAGATGATCAGCATCAGCACTGCTCCGCCCCAGGTCAGCGCAAACTTGATCCCGTCTGCCGTCTCTCCCGAAATGAGCATCTTGGCCAGCCACATAAACGCCGTGTATACCAGCAGCGCAAACAGCGCCACACCGGAAGCTGACATGCCGCTGTACTCCGTCAGGGTGCTGCGTTCCACGGTCCTCCAGTAGAACACAAAGCCCAGAAGGCACCAGAGGCTCAGCAGCAAAGACGCCTCGCTGCCCATCGCATCCAGAGCCGCCAGACTGGGGACCAGCTGTACAAGGAACAGCACGACGGAGATCACGGTACCGGTCATGCCGGTGATCATAGTTCTCCGCATGCCTTCCGCTCTTGCCATCTTGAATGCCGCGGCAGAGGTATATCCGTAAGCGACGATGGCGCCGAATGAGGTCAGGTCCACGAACCAGTTCAGCGTGTTTCTGCCCAGAAGAGAAAGGAGGATAGCCAGCACCATGATGAAGACAATGCTGTAGGTGGTTTTGGAAAACTTCTCGGACAGGATACGGTCTTCCGCCATGGTTGACAGCACCCGGGTAGCGGCCCGATAGCCACCGATGATGCCGGTAAGAATCGCAGCCACCGCCGTCACGGTCATCACCACCAGACCGGTGGTGCCCATAATGGACTTTGCAGCGAAGAATGTAGGCACGGAGGTCACGCCTCTGAGCCCGTTCATCCCCTGGATATACTCCTGCCAGGAGGCAAAGCCGTCCGGCACGGAGGCAGCCCCGATCAGCGCCATGGCGATATAGGCAAAGGTCGCCGTCAGGATAGACAGGATGAGGATGCCCCCGGAGCGCCTGACAGGGAACCTGAAATGTGCCGTATCAAAGGCGGTCACCTCAAAGCCCACAAAGGCCCAGGGTGCCAGGAGGACCAGGCTGAACACCGCATATCCCCTGTTCAGGCCCCGGACACCGAAATCCCTCCATACGCCGCCGGAGAAGACGGCGGGCAGGCAGAAGGCCGCCGTGACGATGATGCCCGCCAGAAGTACCATTGCGAGCACCGTGTTGATCCGCTGCAGAAGCGGCTTGGCCAATACGAACAGGATGCCGACAACCGCCAGGACAAGTACGGAGACCAGGGTCTCACCCAAATAGATCTCGTTTCCTGCCACAGTATAGTGGAAGCCCCCCTGGGTCACGTCCGCAAACAGCGTCCGCACGATGAAAAACAGGGCGGTGCCGTTGAGAAACACGATGGTCAGATAGGCAAGGCACAGAAACCAGGCGCTTAAGAATGCCTGATCCCGGCCGAAGGCCTCCTTGGTATAGGAATATACGCCGCCGGTCATGGGGCTGCGCCTCATCAGGAAGGAGAAGTTGCCTCCGATGATCAGCATGATGATCATGCCGATCATCATGGCGATGACGGTTCCCCACGGACCTGCCACCGGGAGGAAGGTGGTTCCAGGCATGGCGAACACGCCCCAGCCGACCATGCAGCCGAAAGCCAATGCCCACACATCCAGGGGCGACAGATACCGGTCCAGCACCCTGACTGTTTTTTTCTCATCCATGCGGTCTCCCCCCTTGTTACAGATATTGCTGCAGCAGCCTTCTGAGCTGCTCCGGCTGGAAAGGCTTTGCCAGATGAGCATTCATTCCCGCATCCAGGCAGGCCTGTACATCTTCCTCGTATGCGTTGGCGCTCATGGCTATGATAGGGATCTTCGGATCGATTGCGCGGATTGCCCGGGTAGCCTCATAGCCGTCCATCTCGGGCATCTGGATGTCCATCAGGACGCCATCATACCGTTCTTTCCCGTTTTCCGTGATCTTTTCCACGCAGATCCGTCCGTTTTCCGCCCGTTCCGCCCAGATGCCGTACTGTTCCAGGATCATCAGGGCGATCTCCGCGTTGATGTCATTGTCCTCCGCCACCAGGATCCGTTTCCCGCCAAGCTCCGCAGCAGGTTCCTTCTCCACAGTCTCCGTCTCTTCGGTATCCTCCAGCGTCTCCAGCTCCAGCTCCACCTTAAACTCGGAGCCCTCGCCCAATTTGCTTTGAACGGAGATTGTACCGCCCATCAGCTCCACGATCCTGGCAGTGATGGCCAGGCCCAGGCCGGTCCCCTGCACCCGGTTGATGGTGGTGCGCTGCTCCCGGGTGAAGCTGTCGAAGATGTACGGGAGGTACTCCTCGCTGATCCCGACACCGGTGTCCCGGATGGTAAAGCGGTATCGGATCTTCCCCGCCTCCCCGGGGCCAAGCTCCTCGGCGGTAAGATCGACCTCGTTGCCCTCCGGCGTGTACTTGATGGCGTTGCTGATGATGTTGATCAGGATCTGCTCCAGCCGGAGCTCGTCCGCCATCACCCGGTAATGCCGCACGCTGTCCCGCTGATACCGGATATCCAGCGACTTGCTCCTTGCCTGGAGGGATGTGATGTCCTCGATCCGGCGGAATACCTCCTCCAGATTGCAGTGGCCGGGCGTGATCTGCAGCTTTCCGCTTTCGATCTTGGAGATATCCAGAATGTCGTTGATGAGAGACAGCAGGAAATGACTGGAGGAGCCGATCTTCTCCAACGCCTCTTCCACCGCCTCCGGATCACGAATGCGCTCCCTGGCGATATTGGTGTAACCCACGATGGCATTCATCGGCGTCCGGATGTCGTGGGACATATTGGCAAGAAAATCGTTTTTCGCGCTGGTCCTCGCCTCGGCGGCCTTGAACCGGGTCATCTCCGTGACATCCACGCACATGCCCAGCAGGCACTGCCTTCCAGTGGCATCCTGAAATGTCAGTTTGGTGGTCTGAAGATGCCGTATATCCCCGGAGGCGTCCGGTGTGTCCTCAAAAAACACATAGGGTTCTTCCCGCTCCAATGTGATCCGGTCGCCCTCGATGATGCCGGCTGCCGTTTCCGGGTCAAAGAGCTCATCGTCCCTCAACCCGACCAGATCCTCCGGTGTCTTCCGGTCAGCAAAGTCCGCAAAGGACTGGTTGCAGGCCAGATACACGCCGGTCTCCGCATCCTTGGAGAAGGTCATGGCAGGCATATTGGTAAGCAGTGCAGCCACAGAAACCATCAGGTCCGCCATTCTTTCTACGCTGCGGGATTCCTCCTGCAGCCGGATGTTTTCCTCCTCTGCATTTTTGTACACCTCGGAGATCAGGAGTATATAGGCGAACATGACCCCCAGGAAGAAACAGCAGGGCTGGAAGGGATAGATCGCTTCCACCGGGATCCAGAAGGTGTAGATGAACACGCCCATGGCCGGGATGAGTGAGAATCCCAGGGTGATAAGAAGGGTCTTTCTGTCTGCATTCTTCCGGGTAACCAGCATGAAAAGAATGCTGAGGACGGGGAAGAAGTAATAGATCAGGTTCAGTTTCGAGAACACCCCGAACATCGGCCCTCTTGTATAGCGTTCCGCAGCATCGCTGATGCTCCACAGCAGATCCGTTCCCGCCATGGTCAGCAGGACCAGCGCCAGATTGAACATCCAGGGGGCTGCGAACAGGATATTCCACCTCCGCCCCCAGATCCGGACGCCGGCAAAATGCCCGGCAAAGAGAAACCAGATGTAGGGCAGCGTGATATAGACCAGATAGAACAGGAGATTCAGCAGGATAAACAGCCCCCGGTGAAACACCGTGCCGGTGTACTCAAAGATCCACAGGCAGTCCAGGGCTACGTAGAGCATGGCAGTGCCGATGAGGACCAGGGAGATTCTCCTGTGCTCGCTGTGCTTCAGCTTATGGCCCGCGTCGCCAAATATGATGGCCAGTCCGATGAAAAGGATCGATGCGGTCATAGCATAGGTGATGGTCAAGAATGCCCACCTCTTTTCAGGTGTTTTCCGGAATCAGGCTCTCCAGGGTCTCAAACAGGGCCTCCGGCTCCACAGGCTTGGACAGATGGGCATTCAGTCCCGCCTGCATGCTGCGCTGTACGTCCTCATCAAAGGCGTTAGCAGTCAGTGCGATGATGGGTATGGTTCTGGCGTCCGGCCGGTCCATGGATCGGATGATCCTTGTGGCCTCCAAGCCGTCCATTTCGGGCATGCGCATATCCATGAGAATCGCATCGTAGTGTCCCTCCGGGGATCCTTGGAACAGCTCCACGGCGATTTTTCCGTTCTCCGCCAGATCCGCCTCGATCTCCCGCATGCTGAGCACCATGATCATGATCTCCGCGTTTACCGACACGTCCTCGGCCAGCAGCACCCGGCGTCCCTTCAGGTCCGCCCTATTGGTGCCGGGAGACTTATATTTCTTCCTGAAGGCAGCGCGGAACTCGTCCAGGACGCTCCCCGCGAAAAGCGGTTTGGCAACAAAGGTGTCCACGCCGGCGCTGATCGCCTCGTCGGCGATATCATCCCAGTTGAAGGAGGTCAGGATGATGATGGGCATCTCCTGGCCAACCACGGAACGTATCTGCCGGCTGGTCTCTATACCATCCATGTCCGGCATGCGCCAGTCCACCAGGACCAGGTTGTAGTTGTCCCGGCGTGCGTGGCGTACCTTGATCATCTCCAGACCCTCCGCACCCGAAGGCGCCACGTCACAGCTCACGCCCACCTGTCCCAGGATGATCTGGGCATGTTCCAGGGCGATGGGATCATCATCGATGACAAGTACGCTCATCTCGTGGGTCTGGATGTCCCCCTGTTCAGCGGTGTCTCCCTTCCGGTCCGATTCTCCCAGGGTGACCGTGACGATGAAGGTCGTTCCCACGCCCTTTTCGCTCCGGACATCGATGGTGCCGTTCATCATCTCCACAAGGCTCTTTGTGATGGGCATACCCAGACCGGTGCTGCCGTATTTGCTGGTGGAGGAGGCGTTTTCCTGGGTGAAGGCCTCGAAAAGACGTGGGAGAAACTCCGGACTCATGCCGATGCCGGTGTCGGAGATCGTGAACCTGAGAGCGGCCATCTTGTCAAATCTGGGGCCTTCCTCGATCAGGCATGTCACCTTTCCCCCCTCCGGGGTGAACTTCACGGCGTTGCCCAGAATGTTGATCATCACCTGCTTGAGCTTCGTGGCATCACCGATGTAGTAATCATCGATCTTGCCCACAGTCCTGCACTCGTAGGTCAGGCCCTTGTCCCGGCACTGGCCGCTGACCATGGTGTTGACCTGCTCCAGACCCTTGGCGAAGGAGAACTCCTCATTCTTGATGGTCATTCTCCCGGACTCGATCCGGGACATGTCCAGGATATCGTTGATGATGCCCAGCAGATGCTGCGCCGATGCGCCGATCTTGGTCAGATACTCCGTGATCTTCTCCGGCACATCCGGCTCGTTCAGGGCGATGTTGTTCAGCCCGATGATGGCGTTCATGGGAGTGCGGATCTCGTGGCTCATGTTGGACAGGAACGCAGTCTTAGCCCGGCTGGCCTGTTCCGCCTGTTCCAGGGCCTCCTTGAGTGCCCGGCTCCTGGCCAGGGACTCGCGCATCTCCGCATCGATCACGGTAAAGCCCACACCCACGGCATGGACGATGTGATCGTCCCGGTCCCCGGCGTGCCGGACTCCGGCCATACGGAGCATCTCATAGTACTCTCTTCCGTTTCTGCGCACCAGGTACCGGAAGGCGATGATGTTTTCCGTTTCCAGCGCCTTCCGGATGCTGACGGGATCCACAAAGGCGCAAAAGGCCTCCCTGTACTCAGGATCCACATAGTCCATGCAGTACTGCCTGAAGCGGGCATGGTACGGGAAATGGACGCCTTCCGGCGTCTGGTTCCGGTCCTCCGGGTCCGCCCGGTAGCACACAGCGTCGTCTTTGTCCAGATCCACGTGATAGACGCTCCGGTAGTCCGAGGCCATGGCGGTGATCATGGCGTCCTGCTCCTTACGGCGCTTCTCCTGGGCCAGCAGCTGTTCCTGGAGCCGGAGCCGTTCCTCCAGCTCCTGCTGCTTGGCCTTGCTCTCTGCCTCGGCTGTCTTGATCCGGGAGATCTCGGTAATATCCACGCACATGCCCAGCAGGCACTGCCTCCCCGCGGGATCCCGGAACTTCGTCTTAGTCGTCTGAAGATTGCGGGTGACCGTTCCGGCGGCATCCGGGACATCCTCGAAGAAGACATACGCCCCTTCCATCTCCAGGGCCTTTTTATCCTCCGAGACAAAGTGGGCGGCAGTCTCCGGGTCAAACAGCTGATAATCGGTCAGGCCCACCACCCCGTCTGGATTCTCCTTGCCGGCATACTCTGCAAAGGCCTGGTTGCAGGCCAGATAGGTGCCTGTTTCCGCGTCCTTGGAATAACTCATGGCTGGCATATTGGTCAGAAGAGACGTGACGGAGCCCATCAGATCGGCCAGTTTGGCCGCAGACTGCACTTCCTCCATGAGACGGCGGTTTTCCTCCTCCGTTTTCTTCGCCTCCTGCAGCGCCTTCTGCATGGCTCTGCCCTCGCGGATCTCCGTGTCCACGTCCTTGAAGCCCATGGTAACGCCGATGCGCCCTTCGGGCATATGCACCTTGCCGAAATCGATCCGGTAATGCTTCGCTCCGGAATCCAGGTTCCGGATGAAATTCACGGAAAAGGCGTCCCCGGTCTCAAACTGTTTCAGGATATAGGGCAGGGAGATCTGTTCCTGCATCCGCTCCTGATCCTCTTCTGCCACCATGGTCGCCACATATTCGGTCTTGGTATCCGTGTACTTCGCGTGGCTCAGGGCATTGCGTATGGCATCCGCATGGATGGTGTCCTTATCCGTGTGGAACAGGGAACAGCTCTCCGTCTCCACATCGTTGATCAGCCAGACGGTGTTGTAGGCGTTGGTCAGTGTGGCGATGACCGCGCTGCGGACCAGACGGTCCTTTTCCCGTGCATTGCGTTTCTCCGTGATGTCCGAAATAAATACATAGTATACACCGCCGTAGGTTTCCGTTCTGGCATAGTGGCCGTAGTCGTCCACCCAGCGTACGGCGCCGTCTTTACGGATTATCCGGTATTCCACATGATCCATATCGTCTTCGCTCTTGTCGATCTGATTGCAGATGGACGCGGAGACGGCGGCATAGTCATCCGGATGCATCATCCCCCGGAAGGTGTTTCCGGTCAGTTCCCTGAATTCCTCCAGACTGCTGCAGCCGAAGATATCGATACAGGCCCTGTTCGCATAGAGCAGCTCCTCGGGAGCCTCCTCCCGATAGATAAAGAAGCCGCCGGGCATATGCCGTCCGATTTCTGCCACGAGGGCGAGGTTCTGTTCGTTGAGCTGAAAGACTGGTTCAAGCATCCTGTTGCCCTCCCTGCTGTTTTCCGGCCGTATCAGTATACTGCGCAGCCCGTCTTCCGCATCTGTTTCATCCGCAGCAGTGCGGCATCGGCATCCTCAAATACATTCCCCTGAGGGTTCTCGCGTTCCGAGAAGGCGATGCCCACACTCAGGGAGATTGCCGGCTCGCCCTCCGGCGGATTGTTCAGTTCCTGATTGATCTGATTGATCTTGTCAAATACGAGCTCCCGCATGGAGCTGCTCATCCGGGACATGATGATGACGAATTCATCCTCCTGGAGACGGCATACGTCGTCCGCGGACCGGAAGCTGCCCCGCAGCACGTCCGCGACCCTTCTGATGACCTGATCCGCATAGGCCCTCCCCCGGGAATTCCGAAAAGCTTTATAATCATCCACCGTGGCGATCATCACCGCGATGTGATCCTTATCCGAATCGTGGAACAGAATATCAAAGGCACTGTGATTATAGAGTCCCGTGAGCGGATCGTGCATGGCGTCATAGGTGTATTTGTCCCTGGGTCCTGTCCTGGCCGCCTTTTCGTCTTCCTCACCGGCTGCTCTCTTTTCCTGATCCAGGTTCCGGACAAAGGCCTCAAAATCCTCCGCGGGAAGGGGCTTCGAGAAATAGTATCCCTGTACAATGTCGCATCCCATTGTCTTCAGGGTAAACATCTGCTCCGCCGTCTCCACACCCTCGGCGATAGTGGGAAGTCCCAGGGACTGGGCCAGCCCGATCACCGCCTCAAGAAGCCGTGTGTCCTTGCGTTCCCGGAAAGCCGTCCGGATAAACTGCATGTCCAGCTTCAGAGCGTCGATGGGCAGGGTCGTGATCATGTTCAGGGAGGAATAGCCTGTGCCGAAGTCGTCCATCTCGATATGAAAGCCCCTGCTCCGCAGGTCGCTCACCACCTCGATGATCTGGGCGGAGTTTTCCGTGTAGGCGGATTCGGTGATCTCCAGCAGCAGCTCCCCGGCACCCAGACCGGATTCCTCCGCGATCCCTTCCAGAGTCTCCAGCAACTGGGGATCATACAGATCCACCCGGGAGACATTGACGGACACAGGAATCACCCGCCCCAGCTTTTCCTTCCATTCCCGGATCTGTCCGGCGGCCTCGCGCCAGACATAGGAATCCAGCTCCCGGATCAATCCGTTCTCCTCGAACAGGGGGATAAACACCCCCGGACTGACCATGCCCAGCTCCGGATGGTGCCAGCGCACCAGCGCCTCGGCGCTGTTCAGGACCGGCTCATCCGACCGGATGTCGAATTTCGGCTGATAGTGCACCGTGAACTGCTTTTCCCGAATAGCCTTGTGGAAGTCCTCCAGGAGCTGTTCTGCGAACATCTCCCGCTCATGCATGGAATTGTCATAGATGCCAACAGCTCCGGAGAAGCTGTTCTTCACCATGTCCGCCGCCTGCTTTGCCCGGTCAAACCGTCGTTCAATGTCGATATCCCGGTCCACCCCGGAATAGACGCCCATCCGGACCCTGACATGGTAGTTCTCGCCCGCCTCCAGGCTCACCCGCTCCAGGATCTCCTCGTAGTCGCTGCGGTGTGGGCAGTACACAAGGAAAGTGTCGGCATTCGGCCGGCAGACGATGCCGTTGTCCGCCTGCACCATTTCCCGGAGTTCCTCGGCGATACGGCGGAGCACCTGGTCCCCGAATTCCTTGCCGTAGCGCTCGTTGAGCATGCGGAAATGGTTGATGTTGAGCAGGATCGCGTCGGTCTCCGTATTCTCATGATAGGTATCCAGCTGGGCGGCATACCGGTAGAAATAGTCCCGGTTGTAAAGGCCGGTCAGCTGATCACGCTCCGTCCAGCGGATGATGTCCCGGTCTTCGAAGAGCTCGATGGTGCGCAGGATGCGGGCCAGAACGACCTCCTGCCTCGGATAGGGCTTCGAGATAAAGTCCGTCGCCCCCAGGCTGAGACATTCCACCTCTGCCTCCTGATCCGCAGTCATCACGATCACGGGAAGCATGGCGGTCCTTTCCTCCGACTTGATCCTGCGCAGGATCTCCATGCCCTGCAGGTCGGGAAGGTTCAGATCCAGCAGGACCAGGCTCAATGTCCCGTACTGTTCCTCCAGGATCTCCAGTGCCTGCCCGCCGGTCTCCGCGGGGATGACCTCATATGTCTCCTGAAGCATGTAGCTGAGGATTTCCCGGTTGATGAACTCATCCTCCACGACCAGGATCCTCCGTTTCCCGTTGGTTGAATGAAATTTCAGATGACTCTCCGGCATTTCCTTATCCTCCTGTTACGGTTTGTTGGTATATTGTAAAAGCAGTGATTGTCTGAAATCCTGGCGCTACAGTCTGGCTGCTGCGCCCATGCTCTTCAGATGCTTTTTGTTTTCAAACATATTCCCGTCCGCGCGGCGGTACACATCGCGTATGCTCCCGTCCTCACCCGGGCGGTAATCCGAGCACCTGACGGAGACCACCACGTCCTTCGGGGAGATATGCGCCTCCGATTCCATTCGGAACATCTCCATGATTCTCTGCCTGTCCTCAAAGTCCCGTCCCCGGAGCAGCACGGTAAATTCATCGCCGCCGGTGCGGTACACCGGGCTGTGGGCAAAGTACATGCAGATTATGCAGCAGGCCCCGCCTGCGCCAGATATGTATTGCTTTTGACAACCAGTGAGCCCCAGCCTATGCTCGTACCCAGGGCAAACGCCCATGCGCCGGTACGGGACAGGCCCGGGGTCAGCTTTCTTTCTGTATATCCATTTCAGCACTCCGGGAGGGTCAGGCAGAGGCAGGGAAAACCGCCTTTGCAGTCTGCCCCGTTACGGGATTCCTGCCGCGGCTTTCATCCTTTTACTGCACCTTTCCGACGTCCTTATGTTCCGGGCCGAAACCGGCATTTCTGGTCCTGCCCGGTTTTGTTTATTTTATCACAGAATCCACTGTGCCGTCCATAGTAAATACACTGCGATGCAGGTTTTTCTGCATCCTCCGCTCCCCTTTTGCCGTCCCGCGAAAGCCGGTTTCTAACTGCTTTCCGGTGCGGCAATTCCGCGGTGCCTCCAGCCTTCCCGGTCTGCTTCCGGCGGACCGCTGCCGATGTCCATCAGGTGGGTCAGACTTTTTTGAAATATGTATTGAAAACAGACGTCCGAACCCGTTATAATGGATGTGTAGGATTGTGCAAAGCGCAGTCAGACTAAAACCGAGGAAATGGAGGTTCGGTCGATGAATAACGATACGATCCCTGCACTGCAGGTCAGAACGCTGGGCCGATTCGCGGTTTCCTGGAATGATGTGACGATCGTCGGCGGCGCAAATTACACCGAGTCGCAGTTCGTCTACCTGATGCAGATCCTCCTGCACGCGGGAAGCAAGGGCGTCAGCCGTGCGGCACTGGAGGAGGTCCTGTTTGAGGACCGGGAGATCGCCAACATCCGTCACGCCACCCAGAGCGTCATCTACAACGCCAAGAAGCGGCTGCAGAAGGCCGGCCTTCCGGACGTCAACTACATCGAACAGCGTGGCGGCGTGTTCTACTGGACCGATCAGATCCCGGTGTCCGAGGACGCGGCGGAATTTGAGGAACTCTGTGCCAGGGCCGAGGCGGAGGATGTTCTCGAGGAAAAGCTCCGGCTGAGCCTGGCAGCCTGCTATGCCTACACCGGGGAATTCCTGGCAAATCAGGCCGGCGTTCTCTGGGTCGCACAGGAGTCGAAGCACTACCGAGCCAAATTCTGTGCCATCGTGGAAAACGCAGCAGGTCTGCTGCGGATCCTTCAGGACTACACGGAGATGGAGGCACTTGGCCGTTATGCCGCAAAGATCGAGCCGCTGTGCAACTGGGAACTCCTGACCATGGAGGCGCTGGCTGCCACGGGAAAGTACGACGAGGCCATCAAGCTCTATGAGGATACGGTGAGCCTGTACATGCGGGAGCAGGGGCTCAGGCCATCCAAGAAGATGATGGAGATGCTCAGCAAGCTGGGCGACCAGATGCAGCATACCCATGAGGTCCTTGACGAGATCCAGGACCACCTCTCCGGGCGCGCCCAGGGGATCTCCGGCGGATACATGTGTTCCTATCCGGTATTCCAGGGGATCTACCGGATGGTAGAGCGGAT